>ENA-OBIO01000096-OBIO01000096.1-metagenomes-genome-assembly--contig:-NODE-96-length-56322-cov-6.42924_pt1 | contig 56322 bp, 59 predicted proteins | sample MGYA00153383_OBIO01 | MGnify analysis MGYA00153383 | reverse complement strand
CACCAGCCAGGGCAGCCAGTTCACCAGCAGCGCGTTCACCGGCTTGCTGCTCGACCACGGCATCCGCATCTCGATGGACGGCAAGGGGTGCTGGCGCGACAACGTGTTCATCGAGCGGGTGTGGCGCTCGATCGAGTACGAGGAGGTCTACCTGCATGCCTACGAGACCGTGAGCGCGGCGCGCGAAGGCATCGACCGCGATATCGACTTCTACAACACGCGCCGGCCGCACTCGAGCCATCAAGCTCGAACCCCGGACGTTGTGTACTTCGCAGCGCTGCATCAGCCTTCGGCCGAAGCAGCCTGACCCCGCAGGGTCCACTTGTAAATCTCGGGAATCTGTTCAGATCAACGGGGCCAGCTCTGTTGGCCGAAAACAAAATGTACTTAAACGTGACAATCCTGCCAGCCTACGAATCAAGTCACAAACGCTGCGCGGCGGGACGGGTGATTGGGGTGGTGCGCCCGGCTGGGATCGAACCAGCAACCCCTGCCTTCGGAGGGCAGTACTCTATCCATTGAGCTACGGACGCGGCAGGCATAATTCTACCAGCGCACCTTGTGCCATCACGCGCCGGCAAAGCGGCTTGCGCGGACGTCGGCCCTATAATTTAGAGGCTTTACGCGGGGCCTCCCGAGGCCAGGGCTCGCCGCCCTGCCCGCGTCACCGATTTGCGCAGTTTGAGGATCTCATGAGCGACGCCCACAGCCAAAACGATCACGCCGACGGTCCGCACGAAGGCCCCATCAAGACGCCCAAGCAACTGATCCTCGCGGTGCTATATGCCTTCGTGGTGCCGGTCATCGCGATCGTGTTGCTTGTTGAATTCGTGACCACCGACCACCGGCCCGCTGCCGGCACCCAGGCGCTGACGCCCGCGGCAGTGGCCGAGCGTATTCAACCGGTCGGCATGGTGCAGGTCAAGGATGCCTCCGACCTGTCGACGCTGAAAACAGGCGAGCAGGTCTTCGGTGCGCAATGCACCAGTTGCCACACCGCCGGCCTTGTCGGCGCGCCAAAGTTCGGCGACGCTGAGGCGTGGGCCGCCCGAATCAAGACGGGTTACGACGCGCTGCTGCATTCGGCAGTCGCCGGCAAGGGCAGCATGGGCGCGCAGGGCGGCGGCGACTACTCCGACCTCGAAATCGGACGCGCCGTCGTCTACATGGCGAACAAGGCCGGCGCCAAGTTCGACGAGCCGAAAGCTCCAGCGGCGGCGGCCTCGGGCACTGCGCCGACGGCTGCGGCCGAGGCGGCTCCCGCAACGATGGCTGCGGCCAGCGCGGTCGCCGCACCAGTCGCGGCACCGGCACCAGCGGCCGCACGGGTGGCAGCCGCTGTCGTTGTGGCCGCGGCCGAGCCGGCGAAGGCGGATGCCGGCGCGATTCCGGCGCTCTACACGCAGGTGTGCCAGGTCTGCCACGCCGCCGGTGTGGCGGGTGCACCGAAGCTGGGTGACAAAGTGGCCTGGGCGCCGCGCATCGCCGAAAACAAGACCCTCGACGGCATGGTCGCGAGTGCGATCAAGGGCAAGGGTGCAATGCCGGCCCGTGGCGGTTCGGCTGCGTCGGATACCGAGATCCGGGCCGTCGTCAGCTACATGGTGAACAGCGTCAAGTAGCGCGTTCTGCCCGACCCGAACGCCGGCCTGTGCGCCGGCTTTTTTTCGTCTGTGATGTTCACGCGCGAGCAGTCCGATGATGATGAAGGTCGACATCGCCGCGCTGCCCGAGGCCGTGCGCGTGCCGGCGGGGCGAAAGGTACTGATGGCAACCACTGGCGTGGGCAAGATCACCTGGGAGTGCCGCGAGAAGAAGGACATGGCTGGCCAGCACGAGTGGGCCTTCGTCGGCCTGTGGCAGCGCTCTACAGCGGCGACAAAAAGATGGTCGGCAAGTACTACGCCGGCCCGAACTGGGAAGCCGCCGACGGCTCCAGGGTCACGGGCAAGCAAGTCGCCATCGCACCGGCGAGCGCGGGCAACATTCCGCTGCAACTCGTCAAGGCCGAACCGGCGATGGGCGCGGGCGCGGTGATGGGCGTGAGCTACATCCAGCGCCTCAACACCAAGGGCGGCGTGGCACCCGCGACGACCTGCGACGCGATGGGCAAAGGCAAGCGCGAAGTGGTCGCATACGAAGCCGACTACGTGTTCTATGGGATGTGATTGATCAAGGCCGGCGCCGGTTTCAGCACGAAGCCGAAGCGCTCCGGCAGATCGGCGAAGCGTGTCTCGGTGGGCGACCATCGACCCGCTTCGACGGAATCGGCAGCCACCTCCATGTCGAGCGTGTGCACGACACCCAACCCGAGGTCGGTTGCGAGGAAGAGCCGCCCGTGTTCATCGAGCCACGCGCTCTCGAACAGCGCTGCCGCACCCGTGTGACTCGTGACTTCGACCGACGCCGCATCCGCAGCGAGCCGCCAGACCCAAGGCGCCGCTTCGAGCTCGACGTAAACACGCTGCGGTCCGTTCTGGAAGAACCAGCAACCCGCGTCGTCGTGCAGGTAATTGCGCTCGATGAACTCGCGCAGTTTTTCGTGCTGAATGCGGCTGCCTTTGACCTGCGGGAACGGCCCGGCGTGTTGAATGCGGTCGTCGCGCATGTACCAGTCGCCGCGCGCGTCGAGCGCGAGCCAGCCGTGGCAGTGCGGCACGTTCGGCCACTTCTTCAGTGCTTGCTTGACGATGTCGTCCATGCGCCGATGTTGGCTCAAATGTGGGCTGCGATCCAGCCCATCACCTGCTCGGGCAAGGTGTGAAGGTGCCCCGGCCAACCGCCGCTGGAGAAGCCGACATGGCCGCCGTGCCGCGGCTGCCACAGCGTGACGAATTCGCCGACGTCGCGTTGCTGCGGCAGGCTGTGCGCCGGTACGAACGGGTCGTTGCGTGCGTTGAGCACCAGCGCCGGGATGCGGATGCGCGCGAGGTGCGGCTTGGCCGAGCCGCGCGACCAGTAGTCGTCGGTGTCGGCAAAGCCGTGCAGCGGCGCGGTGAAGACGTTGTCGAACGCGTAGAGCGTGCGCGCGGCGAGCAGCTTCTCACGGTCGAACAGGCCCGGGTGTTGCGCGAGTTTGCGCAAGGCCTTCGGCTTCATCGAGCGCAAGAACATGCGTGTGTAGACCTGCCGGTTGAAGCCCTCGCCGATGGCACGGCCACCAGCCACGAGGTCGATCGGCGACGAGACCGCGCAGACCGCGCTCGCGGTCTTCGAGGCCGAGTCGCCCGCCTCTTCGGCCCAGCGCAGCAGCGCGTTGCCGCCGAGCGAAACACCGACCACCGCGACCTTGCCGCGGTGCTGCGCGCGGATGCGCTGCAGCACCCAGCCGATCTCCTCGAAATCGCCCGAGTGGTAGGCGCGCGGCGCGAGGTTCAGCTCGCCCGAGCAACCGCGAAAGTGCGGCACCGCGAAGCGCCAGCCGTGCGTGCGCGCCCAGTGCGCGAAGGCCTGCGCGTAGTGGCTGGCCGACGAGCCTTCGAGGCCGTGGAACAGCACGAGGAGCGGTGCGTCGGCGTTGTCGCCCTGCCAGTCGACGTCGATGAAGTCGCCGTCAGGGGCCGCCCAGCGCTCGCGCGTGTACTGCAACGCCGGCCCGTCAAATCGCTTCGAGAACAGCGCCGGCCAGATCGTCTGCGCGTTGCCGCCGATGAGCCAGCGCGGCGCGCGGTACGGGGCCATCGAGGTCAATGCAAGACCGATGCGGCCGAGGCGACCTCGTGCGCCTCGCGCTTCGATCCGGGGCTCGCGTGGTGCGAGACCAAGCGCCAGCCCTGCGCCGTTTGCACATAGACGTTGGTCGCCACGACCCAAGCCGATTGCGGGCCTTCGGACGTCATGATCCGGATGTGTTCGAGCACGCTGTGCACGGCGCACGCCTGCGTTTGCAGCCGCCGCACATTCTCGGGCTGGGCGTTGACCGCGCCGTTCGCGAAGATCGCATCGAATGCCGATCGGATCGCCACCGCGCCGACCGCGCGCGGCCCGCCGGGGTGCACGCAACTGATCTCTTCGTCGTCCGACCACACGGCCATCAGCCGTTCGATGTCGCCATGCTGCAGCGCTTCGTAGAACTGCTGCTCGATCTCATCGGGCGAGGCGAGCAGGGCAACGGTTTTGACGCGGGCCATCGGGCGGGTCCCTATCTGAACACGACGGTCTTGCGGCCATTGAGCAGCACGCGGTGCTCGACATGCCAGCGCACCGCGCGCGCCAGCACCACGCTCTCGACATCGCGGCCGACCGCAGTGAAATCTTCCGGGTCGTGCGAGTGGTCGACGCGGGCCACGTCCTGCTCGATGATCGGGCCTTCATCGAGTTCGGCGGTCACGTAATGCGCGGTCGCACCGATCAGTTTCACGCCGCGCTCGTGCGCTTGGTAGTACGGCTTCGCGCCCTTGAAGCTCGGCAAGAAACTGTGGTGGATGTTGATCGCGCGGCCAAGCAAAAATTCGCAGAGCTCGCGCGTCAGGATCTGCATGTAGCGCGCCAGCACGACCAGATCGATCTGCTGCTCGGCGATCAGCCGCTCGATGCGCAACTCCTGCGCGCGCTTGGCCGCAGCGCTGGCGCCGATCGGCAGCGGCAGGTGGTGAAACGGCACACCATGGCTGGCGCAAAGCTCGGCGAAATCAGGGTGGTTCGAGACCACGCCTGCAACCACCGCCGGCAACTGGCCCGACTGACAGCGGAACAACAGGTCGTTGAGGCAGTGGCCGTGCTTGCTGACCAACAACAGCACACGCGGCTGGCGCGATCGAGCATGCACCCGCAGGTCCATCGCGAACCGCTCGCGCAGCGGCGCGGCCATCGCTTCGAGTGCCGCCACATCGGCCAGCGCCTCGGGCGCCTCGAAGTGCACGCGCATGAAGAAGAGGCCGGTGGCGTCGGCGCCGAGCACGTCGCCGAACTGCTGCGAGTCGATGATGTTGCAACCGGCCTCGTACAGCAGGCCGGACACCGCGTAGACGATGCCCGTGGTGTCTCGGCACGAGAGCGTGAGGATGAATTCGTGGGGGCTGGACATAGGGTACGCTTCGTTGCCTTCGCCGCCTTGGCAGCGACAGGACGATTGTACGAACGACCTGCCGAACAGGTCGCGATTGGAGACGAACCTGCCCATGCACACGCCGAAAAGCGACTGGTCCGAACGCAGCCTGGCGCTCTCGCAGTTGCTCGCGCGAACGGGGCTCGGCGATCGTGCGGCATTTGCCTCGCTTTACGAACAAACCAGCTCGCATCTGCTGGGGGTCGTGCTGCGTATCCATCGTGACCGGGCACAGGCCGAAGACATCCTTCAGGAGGTGTATGTCAACGTCTGGCGCGCGGCGAAAAGCTTCGATGCCGCCCAAAGCCAGCCCCTCACCTGGCTCACGAGCATTGCGCGCAACCGCGCAATCGACAGCCTGCGCCGCACGAACACCCAGCCGCAATTGCAAACGAATTTTTCCAATCCCGACCAAGAGGATTCCGACGTGTACGACACCGTGGCCAGCGATGCACCCGGCCCGCTCGATCTGCTGAGCCGGGCTTCGGATGCGCGCGCGCTGTCTTCTTGCATGGAAGGCCTGAGCCCGCAGCAGCGCCAAAGCGTCGCGCTCGCGTTCTTCGACGGGCTGAGCCACGCCGAAGTGGCCGACAGCATGCGCCAGCCACTCGGCACGGTGAAGTCGTGGGTGCGGCGCGCGCTGTTGACGCTCAAGGGTTGCCTCGAATCCGCAGTTCAGCGCGACACCGGCGGTACCGGCGGTACCGGCGGTACCGGCACCACCGGCACGGCCGGGCGGCACTGACATGGACTACAGCCGCCCCGAACTCGCCGATCGCCTCGCCGCCGAATACGTCGCCGGCCTGCTGCGCGGGCCGTCACGACGCCGGTTCGAAGCCCTGCTGCCGGCACACCCGGCGTTGCGCGCGGCGGTGCGTGCCTGGCAAGACCGGCTGATGCCGCTGACCGAAGCGATCGCGCCGCAGGCGCCCTCGGCCGAAGTCTGGCGACGCATCGAGGCGCGCATTCATGGCGCCTCTCGTGCGTCCGTCGCGTCCGCTGCCGCGCCGGGCGGTGACGAGCCGGTCGGCTGGTGGCGCCAGCTCGCTTTTTGGCGGAGCTTGGCGGCGGTCGCTGGCGTGGCCGCGCTCGCGCTCGCGGTGACCCTCGCCAACCCCAGGCCGACACAGGCGCCGATCATCGTCGTGCTCTCGGCCGCTACGCCGGCACCGGGCGCCCCGGTCGGCGCGGTGGCACCGGCCTCGTTCGTCGCCAGCATCACCGCCGACGGACGCGCGATGGTGACCAAGCCGATCGTCAATGTCGGCATGCAGGCCGATCGTTCGCTCGAACTCTGGTCGCTGCCGGCTAAGGGCGCGCCGCGCTCGCTCGGTTTGATCGCGGCCGACAAGGCGAGCGTCGTGCAACGCGGCAAGGTGCTCGAAGGCACCGATGGTTTTGCCGTCACGCTTGAGCAAGCCGGCGGCTCGCCGGACGGCACGCCGCACGGCCCGATCCTCTACGTCGGCAAACTGGTGCTCTGAGCCTGGTCGAGCGCACGCTCGACCCGCTCGGCGCTGACACCCGTCAGGCAGCGCGTGTGCCCGAACCGGCAGACGCGATCGAAGCAGGGCGCGCAGTCGAGCTGCAGTTCTTCCTTCAGCCACAGCACGCGTGCGCGCGGGTTCAACGGCGGCGTGTGCTCGGGGCTGGTCGAGCCGAACACCGCGGCCTGCGGCACGCCGAACGCAGCGGCCACGTGCATCAAGCCCGAATCGTTGCTGACCACGCCGCGCGCCGCGGCGATCAGCGCCATCGCGTCGATCAGCGAGGTCTTGCCGGCGAGCACGCGGCAGGCGCCTGTCGACTGCGCAGCGATCTGTTCGCAGAGCGGTGCCTCCTTGGCCGAGCCGAGCAGCAACACCGGCAGGCCGTGCTTCTGATACAGCGTGCGCGCGAGTTCGGCGTAGCGGTCGGCAGGCCAGCACTTTGCCGGGCCGTACTCGGCACCCGGCGCGAAGGCCCAATACGCGCCGCGTTCGACGCCGGCTGCGTGCGCCGCCGCATCGAGCTGCGGCGCATCGAATGCCAAGCGCGGCCGCTCGCCTTCGCGCGCCGGCTCGCCTGAGAGTGCCGCGTAGAAGGCCACCATGGGCGGCCGGCCGGGCGAATTCGGCAACCGCTGGTTCAGCAGCAGCACGCGCCCTTCCCCCTGGTAGCCGATGCGCCTCGGAATGCCCGCCAGCCACGGAATCAGCGCTGACTTGATCGAGTTCGGCAGCACGTAGGCTGCCTCGAAGCGCCCGCGCAACTCGCGCGCAAGGCGGCGCCGTGCCGCCCAGTCGAGCCGGCCGTGCGCGAACGGCAACTCGATCACTTCGGCCACCTGCGGCATCGCGCGGTAGACCGTCGCGACCCACGGCAGCGCCGCGACCGTCAACTGTTCACCGCGTGCGGCAAGCCGCGCGAGCAGCGGCTCGGACATCACCGCGTCGCCGATCCATTGCGGTGCAACGACGAGCGAGCGAGTTGTTCTTTGCCCACCGAGCGAGCGAATCGATCGTGGCCCATCAAGCGAGCGAGTCATCGACCCGCCCCGCTCAATGCGCGTGAACCTTCTCGCCGGCTTTGAGGCGATACACCGTGCCGCAGTACGGGCACTTGCCTTCACCCGTCGTCACCACGTCGATGAAAACGCGCGGGTGCGTGCTCCAGAGTGTCATCTTCGGGTTCGGGCAGAAGATCACGCCCGAGCCGTCGAGGTCTTGCGCGGTGACTTCGATCGTTGCAGTCGACTTCGACATGGTCAGACCTTGCTCAGCCACTCGGCGTATTTCGGGTTGCGGCCGTTGACGATATCGAAGAACGCTGCCTGGATCTTCTCGGTGATCGGGCCGCGTGTTCCGACATAGGCGCCCGCGCCGAGTTCGATGCGGTCGAGTTCGCGGATCGGCGTGACCTCGGCTGCGGTGCCGGTGAAGAAGGCTTCGTCGCAGATGTAGACCTCGTCGCGCGTGATGCGTTTTTCGACCACCTTCAAACCCAGGTCGGCGCAAATCGAAAACACGGTGTTGCGGGTGATGCCGTTGAGCGCGCCGGCCGAGAGATCGGGCGTGTAGACCACGCCGTTCTTCACGACGAACAGGTTCTCGCCCGCGCCCTCGCTGACGAAGCCGTTGGCGTCGAGCAACATCGCTTCGTCGTAGCCGTCTTCGGTCGCTTCCATGTTGGCGAGGATCGAATTCGTGTAGTTGCTGACCGCCTTGGCCTGCGTCATCGTGATGTTGACGTGGTGGCGGGTGTAGCTCGAAATCTTGACGCGGATGCCGCGCTTCAGACCTTCTTCACCGAGGTAGGCACCCCACGGCCAGGCCGCCACCATCAAGTGCACGGTGTTGCCCTTGGGCGAGACGCCGAGCTTCTCGGAGCCGAGCCAGGTGAGCGGGCGCAAGTAGCAGGACGCGAGCTTGTTCTCGCGCACCACAGCAAGCTGCGCTTGCATCACTTCGTCCATCGAGAACGGGATTTTCATGCGCAGAATTTTTGCGCTGTCGAACAGGCGCTGGGTGTGTTCGCGCAGCCGGAAGATCGCTGTGCCGCCTTGGGCGTCATAGGCTCGCACGCCTTCGAAGGCGCCGCAGCCGTAGTGCAGTGTGTGGGTCAGCACATGGATCTTGGCGTCGCGCCATTCGACCATCCTGCCGTCCATCCAGATCTTGCCGTCGCGATCGTCCATCGACAGGGCCATGTCGGTCTCCAGTGCGTGTGAGTTGCACTGCGGATTCTATTCGGCTCACCCTCTGTGGCGGCGGCACGGCCGGCGTGCCGACTCAGGCTTCAGCGCGCTCGCCGAAGAAATGCTGGAATACGCCGGGCTCGTTGACTTCACGCGTCACGAGGCCCTCGATCGGCTCGTGAAAAGGCTGCGACGGCGCTGTCATGTCGAGCGCGGCGGGCATCGTGTTGTCCCAGACCGTGCCGAAGCTGCTGGTCGCCATGAACTCCGAGTCGTTCGCGCCCCGGTGCACCAGGCGCCGCGCCAGCGAGGGCAGCTCTTCCCATTCGATCGCATCGGCATTGGCGACAGCGCGATTGGTGGCGGCGAAATATTGCTTGGGGCGGGCGTAGCTCATGGTCCTGTGCTCATGCTGTTGCATCGAAGGATGCGGTGTGTGAAGGCTATCGACCGCGCCGCACCGGCATGAACCGAAAAGCGGTGCATCGAGGCGCCAGTTCGTGCCGAAGTGCGGGCAAGCGTGAACAGGTTGCGCAACCGGAGTCACGCCACGCTTGACGCGACAATCCGAACCATGCCCCAACTGAACCCCGTGACGCCACCGGCCGTGAAACCCGTGCCGCAGCGGGTGAAGGGCCAACGCGCCGACCCGCAAAAGTTCGCGGTCGACGTGCGCCCGAGTCGAATCGACGGCCAGGGCGCGTTCGCCGCCGAGGCGATCCCCGCGCGCCGCAAGATCGGTGAGATCCGCGGCGAAGCCATCAGCGTGCGCGAGGCGCGGCGGCGCGCGAAGGGCGTGGCGCGGATCATGATCGTCGAGCTCAGCCACACCCGCGCGATCGACGCCTCGCACTCGACCGACCCGCTGCGCTTCACGAACCACTCGTGCCAGCCGAACGCGGTGCTGCGCATCCGCCAAGGCCGCGTCGAGTTCTATGCAATGCGCGACGTGTTGGTCGGCGAAGAGCTCACGGTCAACTACGGTGAGACGCATCACGAAGGAAAGTTGCGCTGCCGGTGCGGCGCAGCGAACTGCATCGGCCGGCTCTGACGCGATCGTGGGTGGGTCGACCGGTCGACCGATCCATCCGCTAAGGCTTGCGCAAGATCACCACGTGCTGCCACGGCAGGCCGCCGGCCGTGCGTTCCCATACCAAGCCCGACGCGCCGGCCTCGCGCCGCACCTGCGCTTCGCTCATCTTGTGCACGGCCTTGATCGGCACGCGCGGGTCTTCGGCCCGGTACTCGACGAACACGACCCGACCGCCGGGCTTGAGCGCGCGCACGAGGCTCGCGAGCACCTCGCGCGGGAACTCGAGCTCGTGGTACACGTCGACCATGATCGCGAGGTCGACACTCGCTTCGGGCAAACGTACGTCGTCCGGCGCACCGAGCAGCGGCTTGATCTGCGCGAGGCCCGCCTTCGAGGCCATCGACCGCAGCATGGCGACCATCTCGGGCTGCACATCGACGGCATACACCACGCCGCCCGACCCGACCTGCAGCGCCATGCGGCGCGCGATGTAGCCGGTGCCCGCGCCGATGTCGGCGACCACCATGCCAGGCTTGAGCGCGAGCTCGGGCAGCAGCAGGTCGGTGCGCTCCTCGCGCTCGCGCTCCTCGCGCTCCAGCCACGCCGCGCCTTGCCAGCCCATCACCTGCGCGATCTCGCGGCCCATGTAGCGCTTGCCGATGCCGTCGGGGCTGGCGCGGGTCGATTCGTAGACCGGGTGGGTCGTTGCCGGTGTGGTTGCCGTCGTCGTTGCCGTTTGTGCGAACGCCGGCGGCACCGATGCGGAGAACGACAGTGCGGCGAACAAGAGGGCGAGCAACGCGGCAGGCTTCATCGGGGGTCTCCGACAACGAACGAGCCGTGACTGTCGCACGCCTGCTGACCGCGCTGGCGCGCAGGGCGATTGCGCCATGCACCGACGACAATCGCCCGCAGCATGGAGACCGTCGCCGTCATCGACTTCGAAACCACCGGCCTGGGCGCGACCCAAGGCGGCCGCGCGACCGAGGTCGCCGCGGTGCTGGTGCAGGGCGGGGAGATCGTCGGCCGGTTTCAGAGTCTGATGAACAGCGGCGCCTGGGTGCCGCCGTTCATCACGCAGCTCACCGGCATCAGCAACGAGATGCTGCGCAACGCGCCGCCGGCACGCGCGGTGATGCACGAGGTCGCGCGCTTCACCCGAGGCAGCCCGCTGGTCGCACACAACGCGGCTTTCGACCGCGGCTTCTGGCGGGCCGAACTGGCGCACGCCGAGTGCGAGGCCGACGCGGCGCATGCGTTCGCATGCACGATGCTGTTGTCACGCCGCTTGTATCCGCACGCCGAGAACCACAAGCTCGGCACGCTCGCGCGTCTGCATGCGCTGCCGAGCGCCGGGCGCGCGCACCGGGCGCTCGCCGATGCCGAGGTGACCGCGCATTTGTTGATGCAATTGCAGCGGGATGTGGAGGAGCGGTTTGCCGAGGCGCTGGCAGGTGCGCGCGCGACGCACGCGGTATTGGCCGTGATGCAGCGCGCCGCTCGGGGTCAACTCGGCAAATGCTTCGAGCATGTGGCGGCCGCGCCGACGTAGGCTCATCAACCCAAGAACACACTCGTCCTGTGATGCGCAAGAAACGCCTCGTCTGGCGCAAACTTCACAGGCAATCTGATCTTCTGACCGTCGTAGGCCAACAAGCTGGACAGCGCGAACGGCTCCTCGGCAAGCGACTTGGCAGCTTGCGACATCACGACGCGGTGGTCGCCGCTCAACGTCATCAGACCCGCGTCGAAAGCCTTGTCGTGCAGGGACGACAGGCACAAGCCGTTGCGCGGGTTGAGGCGGTTCTTCGGGTCCGCTGCCCACGGCACGATGTGGCTCGCCACGAGCAGGCGCCGCGCCGACAAACCGGTCACACAACAGCGGCCTTCATAGCTCGCCAGCACCGCTTTGCGGAAAAACGCCTGCTTCACGCGCATCTGAACGACCGCCGGTCGACTGATGCCAGCGTAAGCCGCCGAATGATCGTCGAGCGGTACGTCGTCGCCGACGACGATGGCGTCGGGCAAGCCATGCGCATCGGCGAGCTGTTGTCGTATCCGCGCGCTTTCCAGCGCCAAGCCTTCCCAATCCGCGTGAAATTCGCTCCACACCGCGGCGTCGGCCACCGATGCATTGCCCAGACCCCTTCGCCCGCTGGCCGTGACGGCGGGATCGAGGCTGGCAATGTTGACGAGTTTCATCGCGACCGACCCGGGCGAGCGAGCCAACAATGCGGCCAGCCGCTCGACCTCGGGCGCGCGCTGGTGCAGTCGGCCAAACGGCAATTCGCAGTACAGGTTGAAGGCGACGACGAGTTCGTCGTGCGTCCACGGACGAGCGATTGCGCGCGTCACGGCGCTCAGCCAGCCGCGATCGAATGTCGCATCTGCCGAGCACAACGGGCTCGCGAGCAGCGGGTCAAAACAACCCGACGATGTTCCCGACGTCGTCCACATCGATCGCGACCGACGACGGCACTTTCGGCAGGCCGGGCATTGTCATGATGTCGCCGCAGACCAGCACGACGAACCCGGCGCCGGCGGCGAGGCGCACTTCGCGGATGTTGAGTGCGTGGCCGCTGGGTGCGCCGCGCAGTGTCGGGTCGGTCGAGAACGAGTATTGCGTCTTCGCGATGCAAACGGGCAAGTGGCCGTGGCCGGCGTCCTGCAGCTCTTGCAGGCGCTCGCGAACACGCGTGTCGGCGACCACTTCGGCGGCGCCGTAGACCTTGGTCGCGACGGCCTCGGCCTTCTGCCACAGCGTCATCGCGTCGTCGTAGACGAAGCGGAAATCGGCCGGCGTGGTTTGCGCGATGCGGACGACCTCGCGCGCCAGTTCTTCGGCACCCGCGCCGCCCTCGGCCCAGTGCCGCGCCACGACGACCGGCACCTCGTGGTGCGCCATTTTGTGCGCGAGCAGTGCGAGTTCGGCTTCGGTGTCGTCGACGAAATGATTGACCGCGACGACACACGGCAGGCCGTAGTGATTGCGCACGTTGTTGACGTGGCGCTCGAGATTCGCGATGCCCGCGGCGAGGCTCGCGAGGTCTTCGGTCTTCAAGGTTTTGAGGTCGGCGCCGCCGTGGTATTTCAACGCCCGCACGGTCGCGACGAGCACGACCACGTCGGGCCGCAACCCCGATTGGCGGCAGACGATGTCGACGAACTTTTCGGCGCCCAAGTCGGCCCCGAAACCGGCCTCGGTGACGACGTAGTCGGCGAGCTTGAGCGCGGTGCGTGTCGCGATCACCGAGTTGCACCCGTGGGCGATGTTGGCGAACGGGCCACCGTGTATGAAGGCCGGGTTGTTCTCGATCGTCTGCACCAGGTTCGGCCGGACCGCGTCGCGCAGCAGCGCGGTCATCGCGCCGTGCGCCTGCAGCTGCGCGGCGGTCACCGGCGCGCGTTCTCGGGTGTAGCCGACGACGATGCGACCGAGGCGGCGCTTCAAGTCTGCAAGGTCGTCGGCAAGGCACAGGATCGCCATCACTTCGCTGGCGACGACGATGTCGAAGCCGTCTTCGCGCGGGTAGCCGTTGGCCGGGCCGCCAAGGCCGACGGTGATGTCGCGCAGCGCGCGGTCGTTCATGTCCATTACACGGCGCCAAGCGATGCGGCGCACGTCGAGGCCGAGCGCATTGCCGTGGTGGATGTGGTTGTCGATCAGCGCGGCGAGCAGGTTGTGCGCGAGCGCGATGGCGCTGAAGTCACCGGTGAAATGCAGGTTGATGTCTTCCATCGGCACGACCTGCGCGCGCCCGCCGCCGGCCGCACCACCTTTGAGCCCGAACACCGGGCCGATCGACGGTTCGCGCAAGCACACGATCGCGTTTTGTCCGATGCGGTTGAGCGCGTCGCCGACGCCCACGGTGGTCGTCGTCTTGCCCTCGCCGGGCGGCGTCGGGCTGATCGCGCTGACGAGGATGAGTTTGCCGTTCGGTCGATCGGCGAGGCCGCGGATGTGCGCCATCGAGAGCTTGGCCTTGTAGCGGCCGTAGAGGTCGAGTGCGTCTTCGGGGATGCCGAGGCGCTCGCGGGCGAGCGTGGCGATCGGCTGCAGGGTGGCGGCGCGGGCGATGTCGATGTCGGTAGCCATGGGGCGGGATGATGCCATCGGTGGCATCGACGGCACCGGCGCGAGCCTCAGTGCGGGGGTGCCGCCCGAACGCGTTCGACCTGCTGCACCAGATCACGCCACGCCGGCTTGTCGGGCGCGAAGCGCTGGCGCATGTAGGCGGCGAGTTGCGCGAGTTGCGCGTTGTCGAACGCATCGCGATAGGCCGGCATGAAGCCGATGTCGCGCGTGGCGGGCTCGCGGATGCCGTCGAAGATCACGCGCAGCAGGTTGTCGGGGCGGTCGCTGTGCAGGTTGCTGTTGAGCGCGAGCGCGATGTTTTGCCCGAGCAGTTGCGGGCCACTGCCGTCGTGGTGGCAGGCGCCGCAGGCGGTGGTGAAGAGGCGCTGCGCGGCGCCGGTGGAGATGGCGTCGTGCGCGTTGCTTTGCGCGACGCGTTGCGGCGCACTCGGCTCCTCGTTCCGCGGTGAGTTGAACGACGCGAGGTAGGCGGCCATCGCGCGCACATCGGCCTCGGGCAACTGGCCGAGCTGCCGCACCACCTGCGCCATCGGCCCGCTCGCGCTGCCGTGCTCCGGCGATTGGCCGTGGCGCAGGTAGTCGAACATCGCGGTCTCGGTCCAGCGCACCGGCGCGTGACTGAGCGACGTGAGTGCGGGTGCCTCCCAGCCGCCCGCCATCGCGCCGCCGAGGTAGGCCACGCCGCCCTTCTCCGCGCCGAGTGCACCGCGCGCGGTGTGGCAGGCGCCGCAGTGGCCGATGCCGTCGACGAGGTAGGCGCCGCGATTCCATTCGGCGGAGCGCGTCGGCACCGCTTCGAGCGGGCCGGGCGTGAGGTAGAGCGCGTTCCACGCGGCCATCAGCGGGCGCAGGTTGAACGGGAACGCGAGCCTGGTTTCGGGCACGTTCGACGCGATGGCCGGTTGCGCCATCAGGTGGGCGTAGAGGGCGGTCAGGTCGTCGTCGGTCATGCGGGTGAACGCCGTGTACGGGAACGCTGGGTACAGGTGATGGCCGTCGCGAGAGATGCCTTCGCGCATCGCACGCTGGAACGCGCCGAATGACCAGGTACCGATGCCATTGACCGGGTCGGGTGTGAGGTTGGTCGAGTAGACGGTGCCGAACGGCGTTTCCATCGCGCGGCCACCGGCGTTGGGTGCGCCGCCGGGTGCGGTGTGGCAGACGATGCAGTTGCCGGCGGCGGCGAGGATGCGGCCTTTCTCGATCGTGGCGGAGGTGTAGACGCTGGGGGTGCCGGTGGCGATGGGCGCGATGGTGGAGCGCCAGCCGATCAGCGCCAATGCTGCTGTGGCGAGGCCGATGAGCAAGGCGCTGGTTCTTGCGATGTAGTTGCGCGGCCCAAGACCCCTCACCCCAACCCTCTCCCCAAAGGGGAGAGGGAGTAGGGCTGACTCTCCGCTGCGCCCAGCGAGGAGAGGGCGTATTGCCCCCTCGCCCCTTTGGGGAGAGGGGCTGCGCGCCACGATGCCCATCGCCGCCCGCACCACTTCCGGCGTGAACGGCGGCGCGCGAAGGCGAACGCCGGTGGCGTCGAAGATCGCGTTGGCGATGGCTGCGGTGCCGGGCACCGACGACGATTCGCCCACACCGAGCGGCGGTTCGCCGGGCCGCGGCATCGTCATCACCTCGACGACCGGCACCTCGCGAAAACTCAGGATCGGGTAGGCGCCCCACTCCCGCGCGATCGGCAGGCTCGTTTTCGCATCGACCGGCAGCGACTCCTTCAACGCACGGCTCGTCGTCTGCAAAACGTTGCCGTGGATTTGATGCCGCACACCGGCCGGGTTGATCATCAAACCCGCGTCGTGGCCGACGACGACGCGGCTCACGTGCACCTCGCCGGTCACGCGATTGACTTCGACATCGGCCACCCACGCGGCCCACGCAGCGCCGAAGCCGGGGAACTTGCTGTGCACGTAGCGCGCGTACGCGAAGCCCTGGCCTTTGAGCAGATCACCCGCTTGGGTGTGTTCGACCGGTTGCTGTTTCGGCCGCGTGTGCGCGAGCCAGCCGGCGCGCGCGGCGGTCGCTTCGACGAGCTCGCTGGCGCGCTCGTCGTTCAAATGCTGCAGACGGAACGCGACCGGGTCGGCGCCGGCCGCGGTGGCGAGCTCGTCGATGTACGACTCGTGTGCGAACGAATTCGGCAGTGCCGAGACACCGCGCAACCACGAGGCGCGCAAGATCGGCGCCATGTCGTGTGCGACGACGCGCAGGTTGGCAAAGGCGTACGGCGGTACCGCGCTGCGGTCGCCCATCTCGTAGGCGTGCGCCTCGGGTTCGATGGTGCGCGTGAGCAGCAGCGCGAGCGTTGGCGAGCCGTTGCTCGGGTACGAGGTCTGGAAGTCGTACGCGGCGGCGCGGCCGTCGGCGTCGAGTCCGCCGTTCACTTGCATCAGCTGCGCCGCGCCCTTCGGCTCCCACAGATGCTCTTGCTCGCGCGTGAGCTGCACCCGCACCGGCGCGCCGACCGCACGCGAGAGCAGCGCGGCATCGGCGGCCACGTCGTCAGCGCAGTTGCGGCCGTAGCAGCCGGCGGCTTCCATGCGGATCACGTCGATCGCGGTGTCGGGCAGGCCCATCAACTGGGCGAGATCGGCGCGCAGCACGTGCGGGTTTTGCGTGCCGGCCCAGACGGTCATCGCGCTCTCTTGTGTCGATGACCCTTGCCAATGCGCCACCGCGCACGACGGGCCGATCGACGCGTGCAGTTGGTACGGCCACACGTACTCGCGCTGCATCGGCTGCGCGGCGCCGGCGATCGCGGCGTCGACATCGCCTCGTTCGAGCAACACGCGGCGTGTCGACGGGTTGTTGCGCAGCGCGTGTTGCAGATCGTCCAACGGCGCGCTGCCGGGCCAATCGCGCCACGTGACTTTCAACGCGCGCATCGCCGCATCGGCCTGCTCCTCGCGCTCGGCGACGATGCCGATGAAATCGCGAATCACGACCACCGCGCGAATCCCGGCGATGTGCGCGATCGAAGATTCGTCGACCGACTCCAGCGTGTTGCCGACGAACTCGCCCGCGTCGACGCCCGCATACGGCGGCCGCACGACGCGTCCATGAAGCATGCCGGGAACGCGCTTGTCGTGCACGAAGACCTCGTCGCCGCGCACCTTCGCGGGGATGTCGACGCGCAGCGGCGAGGTGCCCACCACGCGGTAATCGTCGGGCGATTTCAGCGGCGCTTCGCTCGTCAACATCAGTGCGATGTGGCGGCCGGCGAGCTTGTTGCGCACGTCCTCGCCCGGCTGCGCGGCCAGCCACGCGCGGGCTTGTGCGGCGGCGCGGCGCAGCGGTTCGGCGTGAACCTGGATCGAGCTGCTGGCGATCGTCGCGCCTTGATTCGGCGCGATCCCCGTGCTGCCGAGGATCACGTTGACGGCGTCGAGCGCGACCTCGAGTTCCTCCGCGACGATCTGCGCGAGCGCCGTGCGGATGCCGGTGCCGAGGTCGACGTGGCCGTGCAGCGCGGTCACGCTGCCGTCGTCCCACACCGCGATCAGCGGCTCGTCGCCTTCGGCCGGGTTCGACGGCAGGGTCGCTGGCTGACCCTGCGCAGGCAAGCCCGGCGGTGGTGGCGGGCGCGAGACCAGCAGCACGCCGCTCGCGGCGCGCAGGTCGGCGCGTGAGTGCGGTGAGTCGGCGCGGCGGCTCGTCATGCGCGCGCCGCCATCAGCTCGGCCGCGCGCTGCACCGCCTGCAAAATTTCGATGTGTGCGCCGCAGCGGCACAGGTTGTGCGCGAGCGCGTCGCGCGCCTGCTGCTCGGTGGGTTTTGGAAAACGCCTCAGCAGCGCCACGGTGCCGACGATCATGCCGTTCAAGCAATAGCCGCATTGCGCGGCCTGGCAGTCGATGAAGGCTTGCTGCACGGGGTGCAAGGCAGCGCCGTGTTCGATCGATCCCGCCAGCCCTTCGAGCGTGGTGATGCACCGGCCTTCGACGCCACCGACCGGGATCACGCACGCCCGCGCCAGGGTGCCGTCGACCAGCACCGCGCACGCGCCGCACTCGCCGAGCCCGCAACCGTACTTGGGGCCGTTCAAGCCGAGGTCGTTGCGCAGGATGTTGAGCAGCGGTGCGTCGCGCGGCACGGTCAGCGCATGCGGCCGGCCGTTGACGACGACCGTGATCGCGCCGACGCCCCGGCCGCCACGCGCGCTCGGCACGCTACTTGAGCTTGTCGTCTTCACGCTTCGCGTCGGCCATCGCTTCGGGTTCCAGTTCCTCGGCGGCGCGGTTGAGCCACACGAACAGGCCCCACGCGGCGAGCATCAGCGCGGTCGCTGCAAGCAAGCTGGCGGCAAAGGGCAACTGCGCCGGGTCTTCGTGCAGCGCCTTGAAAGTCGCGACCAGCCCTTCGATCGCCAACGCGACCACCACAACGACGAAGAACCGCGACAGAAAGCGCCGCACCCGCGTCGGGGCACTGATGTCGGCATCGCGGACGACCTCTTCCTTGACGATCGTCTCGGCGATCTGCAGCGCGACCACCGCCGCGGCCAGCAGGCCGACCGCCTCGATGATGACCTGCGCAGCATTGCCGTCGAGACCGGCCACGAACGCCAGCCAGCCGGAGCGTCCGGCGATGGCGATCAGCATCAACGCCGCGACTGAGAACAGCGCGGCCATCACGAGGTGGATGAGTTGAAAGAAACGCGTGAGCAGCTTGAGCCCCGGCGGCGGGTCGCTCTGACGGGAGGCGCCCGGCGGCGCAGCTTCGACCCGACGCGCCGTCATGTGAGGTCGCTCGACTGAATGCGCCGCACGCCCTTCGCGGTCATCTGCTGACAGGCTGCGGCGAGCGAACCGTTCAGGTCGATGGCTCTCGTCGCATCTTCGATCACGTAGACGGTGAAGCCGGCCCTGCGCGCGTCCATCGCGGTCCAGGCGACGCAGAAGTCTGTCGCCGGGCCGGTGATGTAGAGCGTCTTGGTGCCGCGCTGTTTCCGGTAGCCGGCCAAGCCTGTGGCGGTTCTGTGATCGGCTTCATCGAAAGCGGAGTAGCTGGCCGTCTCTTTGTGGAAGCCCTTCCTGATGATGATTTGAGCGGTCGGCAATTTCAGGTCTTTGTGCAGCGCGGCGTCTTCGGTGCCCTGCACGCAGTGGTCGGGCCAAAGCACCTGCGTGCCGTAGCTCAGATTCGTGGTCTCGAACGGCTTCTTGCCGGGGCGGGTGCTCGCGAACGACGCGTCTGTTGCCGCCAGGCCAGCGGCAGTGGCAAGGGTCTTCAACAGGGTTCTGCGGGGGTCGGTGTTCATCGGCAAGCCTCCGGTGTGGTTAAAGATCAGACGCTCAAGTACGCGCGCCGCACTTCGACATTGGCCGCGAGCTCGGCCATCGAAGCGCGGTAGCGGATCTGGCCCTTCTCGAGCACATAGGCCCGGTCGGACACCAGCGCCGCGAAATGCATGTTCTGCTCCGACAGCAGGATGCTCACGCCCTGCGCCTTGAGCTCGAGAATCATTTTCGCCATCTGCTCGACGATGACGGGTGCGACGCCCTCGCTCGGCTCGTCGAGCAGCACGACATACGGGTTGCCCATCAGCGTGCGCGCCACCGTCAGCATTTGCTGCTCGCCGCCACTCATGCGGCCGCCGGGGCGGTCGGGCATCTCGCCGAGGTTGGGGAAGAGCGCGAAGAGTTTTTCTGCCGTCCACAGCGGCGCGGGCGTGCCATCGGCCCACAGGCGCGCGGGCTGCCTGCCGACTTCGAGGTTTTCCATCACGGTGAGGTCGGCGAAGACGCGGCGGTCTTCGGGCACGTAGCCGAGGCCCGCGCGGGCCACGTCGTGCGGCTCGGCTTTGGACACGTCGTTGCCGAGGAATGTGATCGCGCCCTTGCGCTTGGCGAGCAGGCCCATCAGCGCCTTCAATGTGGTCGACTTGCCCGCGCCGTTGCGGCCCATCAAGGCGACCACCTCGCCGCGGTTCACGTGCAGGTCGACGTCGAAGAGGATTTGCGCGGCGCCATACCAAGCGTTGAGTTGCTTTGCTTCGAGCAGCGCGATCGTCATGATGCCGTCGCCGCCTTTTTTTCCTCGAAGGTCTTGCCACTGCCGAAGTACACCTCCTGCACTTTCGGGTGATTGCGGATGTGCTCGGGCACGCCCTCGGCGATCAACCGCCCGCGCGCCAGCACGATGATGCGGTCGGCGCAGGCGAACACCACGTCCATGCTGTGCTCGGTGAACAGCACCGCCATGCCGCGCCCGACGACGAGGCGCTTGGTCAGCGCCATCAACTCGTTGCGCTCCTGCGGCGCCATGCCGGCGGTGGGTTCGTCCATCAGCAGCAGTTTCGGTGCATTGGCCATCGCGATCGCGAGCTCGACGCGTTTCACGTCGCCGTAGGCGAGCACGCTGCAGGGCCGATCGGCCTGGGCCCGCATGCCGACCTGCTCGAGCAGCGCAAGCGCTTCGGCGCGCTTGTGGTCGGCAGCGCGCCGCCACAGCGCGTACAGCTTGGCGTCGGCCGAGAGCAGCGCCATCTGCACGTTCTCGACGACGGTCAGCGAAGCGAATGTCTCGGCGATCTGGAAGGTGCGGCCGACACCCTTGTGCCAGATGTCGCGCGGCTTGCGGCCGATCAGCTCATGGCCGTCGAGCAGGACCGAACCGGTGTCGGCGCGCAACTGGCCATTGACCATGTTGAACATGGTCGTCTTGCCCGCGCCGTTCGGCCCGATCAGCGCGAGCAGTTCGCCGGCCGCGACCTCGAAACTCACGCCGTCGACGGCGCAGTTGCCGCCGTAGGATTTGCCGAGGCCGGTGACCTTGAGCAGGCTCATGCGTGCGCGTTCTTCATCCGGTCGAACAGCCCGCCGGCGAAGCCGGCAATGCCTTGCGGGAACACGAGCACGAGCAGCAAGATGATGCCGCCGAGCAGCGCGCGCCAGTAGTCGGTGTTGCGAGCGACCGCGTCTTGCAGCCAGGTGAACGTGACCGCGCCGACGACCGGACCGGCGAGCGTCTGCAAGCCGCCGAGCAGCACCATCACGAGGCCGTCGACCGAGCGGCCGACGGCCACGGTGTCGGGCGAGATGCTGCCTTTGGAGAACGCGTACAGCGCGCCGGCCAGGCCCGCGAAGACGGCCGCGATCACGAACGCGACCCACTGGATGCGCTTGACGTCGATGCCGATCGCGTCGGCGCGCAACGGCGAATCGCGGCCGGCGCGCATCGCGTAGCCGAAGGGAGCAAAGAGTGCTCGCCGGATCAGCAGGATAGCGCCGACAACGAGTGCGAGCGTCAGGTAGTAGTAGGTGCGTTTGTCGGCGAGCCACTCGGCGGGCCACACACCGGTCAAGCCGTTGCTGCCGCCGGTGACGTCGTCCCACTGGAACACGACCGACCAGACGATCTGCGAGAACGCGAGCGTCAACATCGCGAGGTACACGCCCGAGAGCCGCACGCAAAACCAGCCGAACACGAGCGCACCGATGGCCGCGACGAAGGGCGACAACACCAACGCCACCTCCATCGGCAACCCGAACGAGCGCACCCCGAGCGCTGCGCCGTACGCACCGAGCCCGAAGTACGCCGCGTGGCCGAACGAGTGCATGCCGGCCGGGCCCATGATGAAGTGCAGGCTGGTCGCGAACAGCGCCGCGGTCAGCAGGTCGATCGCGAGCACGGTGAGGTACGGCGAACTCGCGGTCGCGACCGGCCACGCGATCAGCGCGATCAGCAGCACGGCACCGGCGATCTTCAAAGGCGTGTCGGCCCGGCGCAGCGGCGTCTCGGCGGGCGCGGAGTTGCGGACCGCGGCCTGCGGCTTGCCCATCAGGCCCCACGGGCGAATGACCAGCACGACGGCCATCACGAGAAATTCAACCACGAGCGTTAGCTTCGAGAACGCGAAGCCGACGCCGAACAAATCGACCGTGCCGATGCCGATGCAGATCGCCTTGATCTCGGCGATCAGCAAGGCGGCGACGTACGCGCCGGGGATCGAGCCCATGCCACCGACCACCACCACCACGAACGCGTCGCCGATCGTCGCCAGATCGAGCCCCAGGTTCGCTGGCTCGCGCGGCAACTGCAACGCCCCGCCGAGACCCGCGAGCATCGTGCCGAGTGCGAACACGCCAGTGAACAGCCACGCCTGGTTGACGCCGAGTGCACTCACCATTTCGCGGTCTTGGGTGGCGGCACGCACCAGCGTGCCCCAGCGCGTTTTCGTCAGCAGCAGCCAGAGCCCGCCGAGCACGAGCGGGCCGACGGCGATCAGGAACAGGTCGTACGTCGGGAAGCGGCGGCCGAGGATGTCGACCGCGCCCGAGAGGCCGGGTGCGCGCGGGCCGAGCAGGTCTTCGGGTCCCCAGACCCACAACGCCGCATCTTTGATCACGAGCATCAGCGCGAAGGTGGCAAGCAGCTGGAACAACTCGGGTGCGCGGTACACGCGGCGCAGCAGCACGATTTCGACCACCGCGCCGATCACGCCGACCGCGATCGACGCGAGCAACAGCGACGGCCAGAACCACATGCCACCGCCGAGTTGTTCGGCCAGCATGTAGGCGATGTAGATGCCCAGCATGTAAAACGAGCCGTGCGCGAAATTGACGATGCGGGTGACGCCGAAGATCAGCGACAGGCCCGCGCCGACAAGGAACAGCGACGAAGCGCCGGCCAGGCCGTTGAGGAGTTGGACGATGAGGCCGGAGAAGGTCATGCGAAGAGACGGCGCAGAGAACGTGGGTCAGTTCGGCGCGCGCAAGGCCTTGACCTTCTCGTTACTCGGCAAGAATTTCGCGCCATCGAGGTACTTGTAGTCGACCATCACGCCCTTGCCGCCTTCGTTCTTCGTCTTGCCGACGAACGCACCCATCGTCGATTGGTGGTCCTCCGCGCGGTACATGAACTTGCCGAACGGCGAATCCATTTGCAGGCCCTCGAACGCGGCGACGAGCTTGTCGGCCTCGGTGCTCTTGGCCTTCTTCACGCCGGCCGCGATCGACTTGATCATCGTGTAGCCGACCACCGAGCCGAGGCGCGGGTAGTCTCTGTACTTGCCGTGGTACGCGAGGAAGAAAGCCTTGTGCTCGGGCGTTTGCACGCCGTACCACGGGTAGCCGGTGACGATCCAGCCGTTCGGCGTGTCGTCTTTCAGCGGGTCGAGGTATTCGGGTTCGCCGGTCAGCACGCTGACCACCTCGCGGCCCTGAAAGATGCCGCGCGTCGTGCCCTCGCGCACGAACTTGGTCAGGTCGGCGCCGAACAGCACGTTGAAGATCGCGTCGGGTTTCGCATCGGCCAGCGCCTGCGCCACGCTGCCGGCATCGAGCTTGCCGAGCGGCGGCGCCTGCTCGGCGACGAATTCGACATCGGGTTGCGCGGCCTTCAGCAATTCCTTGAACGCAGCGACCGCCGATTGCCCGTACTCGTAGTTCGGATAGACCACGGCCCAGCGCTTTTTCTTGAGCTTGACGGCCTCGGGCACGAGCATCGCGGCCTGCATGTAGGTGCCGGGGCGCAGGCGGAAGGTGTACTTGTTGCCGCTGCCCCAGATGATCTTGTCGGTCAGCGGTTCGCCGGCGAGGTAAAAGAATTTCTTCTGCTTCGCGAAGTCGGCCAGCGCCAGGCCGGTGTTCGAGAGAAACGCGCCGGCCAGCACGTCGATCTTCTCGCGCGAGACCAGTTCTTCGGCGGCGCGCACCGCGTCGCCGGGGCTCGCGTTGTCGTCGCGCGTGATCAGCTCCAGCTTCTTGCCGTTGACGCCGCCGGCCGCGTTGATCTCTTCGACCGCGAGTTCCATGCCCTTCTTGTAGGGCTCGAGGAAGGCGGGCTGCGCCTTGTAGCTGTTGACCTCGCCGATTTTGATGGTGCCTTGCGCATGCGCATTCGACAACATGAGCGCGGCGCAAGCGGCGGTCGCAGCGAGCAACAGGGGGCGGCGTTGGATCATCGAAAGCTCCTAGAAAGACAGCGAGTCAGCGGGACGGAATTGTGATGGCGATGAAGGTGGCACGACTCAACGCAACCCGTCCTCGCCCTTGATTTCATGCGCCTGCAAGCCGCCGATGCGCGGCAGCGGCCGGCCGCTGTCGGTGACGACGACGCAAACGACGATCTCGTTGGCCCGCGGCGCATCCGACACGCGCGCTTCCATCGCATCGAAGTGGCTGCGCACGAAGGCGGCGTCTTTGTGGCCGAGCGGCACGTCGATCGCGCATCCGAGCCCGCCGCGCTTCTTGGCCGAGGGCACGAGCGCCGCGCCCTTTTCCACCGACTTGCGCAAAGGCGCGCCGAGCTTCGGGTGAAGGATGGCGGCCGCGTGTTCGAGCTCGCCCGCCTCGCCGACGATCGCGGCCTTGCCGTAGCTCTGCGCCTTACCCGGCGCGATGCCGAGCGCGGCGACGCACTTGTCGCCGAGCAGGCCGCCGAGCTCCTCGCCGATCGCGATCAGCGCGTCGAGGTTTTCCTCGTAGCGGCCGGCGAACGGGTTCTCGATCACGGCCATCGCGAGCGCGCGGCGTGTTGGCGGCGTGACGGCTTGGCCCATTTCGACGCGGGTCTCGTCGACTTGAACGATGAGCTTTCTGATCTTCGCGAGCATGTGGCTTGTCCTTGTTCTTTCAGCGCGGGCCGTTCGCTGCGCTCAGCGCAGGCCGTCCCACTTGGCGATGTCGTCGGCCCTCAAGCCGCCGACCCGCGAATGCACGCGCGCACCGGTGCTCATCACGAGGATGAAGACGATCTCGTCGGGCAGCGGCGCGCCGGGCACGCGCACCTCGATCGCGTCGAAGTGGCCGCGCACGTAAGCCGCGTTGATGTGGGTCAGCGGCACGTCGAGCGTGGCACCGGGGCCGCCGACTTTTTTGGTCGATGGCACGATCGCCAGCGCATTGCCGGGTTGGCCGCTGGTCGGCGCCGATGATTGGCCCGCCGCATACGCGGTGCGGTCGCCTTTCCAGCCGAGCAGCTCGCGCATCGCGTAGCCGCCGGGCACGTGCCACAGCGCACCGTGTTCGAGCTCGCCGTTCGCACCGACGATGGCGCCCTTGCCGTAGCTCTCGATGCGCTCCACCGGCACGTTCATCGCGGCGCGCAACTGCTGCGCCATCTCGATGCCGACCGGCTGCAGCGCGTCCATCATCGGCAAAATGTCTTGCACGTAGCGGCCCGCGAACGGGTTCGTCAACACCGCGCCGATCGCGCCCCGGCGCAGCGGAATGGCAGCGACCGGGCCGAACTCGTGGTGGATGTCTTCGACGTGCGTGAAGACGCGGCGGATCTGGATCAACAGTTGCTCCTTTCGAGACCGATTTCGAGCAACGCCCCAATGACGGCGCACTGATCTTGGCACACGAGCACGGCCGAATGGATCAACCCGTCGCGCTGCAATGCGCGGGCGCGCGCCGCACCGGCTTGCAGCGCCACCTGTACTTGTTCGGCGCCGAGCCGCGGCACGCCGACTGTGACGGGCGTGTCGCCGAGGTCGGTGTCGTCCTTCAGCGTGTTCGCCGGCCGGCGCTCGATGCGCGGGTCGTCCGTGTTCACCGCGTTGGCGATCTCGGTGGCGGCCGCATCGGCCATCGCGGCGGTGCGCGCGAGCACCGTCACGCTGTCGGCGATGCCGAGCGAGAAGCTGCGGCCGCGCCAGCCGCTGGTGGCGATGCCGCGCACCGGCAGGTCGGCGGTGACGGTGAAATCGGCGTCGATCGGCAGCTTGCCGTCGGCCGGATCGAACCGCGCGAGGTCGGCGAACAGGCCGACCTTGACCGACGCGCCCGAGCCCGCGCTTCCGAGGTGCAGCGCGATGTCGCCGCCGTTGTTGACCCAGGCGCGCGTGATGCCGGCGCTGTCGTAGCTGGCGATGATTTCCTGCGCGACCGCGCCGGCCACCGCGGCCATCGGCGTGATGAACTGCGCGTGGAACGGCCGGCACGCGAGCCACATGCGGCGCGCGATGGCGCCTTGCAGTGGGCACGGCCCGCGAACCGGCTGGCGCAGCGCGCGCAACTCGGTGACGAGCTCCGGCAACACGTTCTGAAAACGCGCCCAGGCCGATTCGTGCGCGGCTTCGACCGCGCAAGGCTCGCCCTCGGCGCCGATCACCAGATCGATCGGTCCGTGCTGGAAATGCCAGCGACCGTCGGCCAGGAGCGCGCGTTGCGGCTGCATGCGTTGGGCGTATCAGCCGAGCAGCGGTGGCTGGCCGAGCGGCCATGGGTTCGCGGCGGGCAGCGGTTCGGTGCGTCGCGCGGTCGGCGCGCCGTCGTCGTGCCATGCGCCGCGGGCAAGCGTGTCGGCCAGCGAGCGCACGTGCGCCATGTGGCCGCCCAGAGCGCGGTAATCGGCGAGCGCCATGCTGAACTCGATCGGCGCCACGATCGCCGGTGTGGGCACGGTGCCGAAACTGTTGTCGGGCATGCGCGCCACATCGACCATCACGGTGATGCCGCCGCCCGGCCACACATACGCAGGCGCGCCGCCGCAGGTCACGTTGACGAGGGCCTGCTTGATCGATCGCGTGAGCCGCACCGGGTTGTCGGTGACGCCCGCGCGCAGGCTGCCGCCGGCGCCAGCGAGAAACAGCACGCTCGCGAGCGAGGGCTCGCAGTTCTCGCCGATGCGGTCGACGACGGTGCGAATCGCAGCCGGCATCGCGGCCGGCTGCGGGGTCAACGTGTGGTCGAGCGAGTACCACGCGGCTTGCTCACCGGTGGTCGACACCATCAGCAGCGTGAGGCCCGGCGTTGCGACGGTTTCGTCCCAACCTTCGATGATCGAAAGCGGGTCGACGAGGTCGGTGCCGCCCCAGCCGGTGCCCGGGTTCGCGACCTGAAAGTAGCGGCCCGGCGTCGACTTCCGCCCGCGAATTTTGATGCCCGATGGCCGCATGCCGAGGCAGCGGCCCGCCTGGTGCTGGGTGAGCACGCCGGTGATGTGATCGTCGACGACGACGACCTCATCGGCCTGCCCGAAGAACTGCTTGGCGAAGATGCCGACGGTCGCCGACCCGCAGCCCACGCGCATGCGCTGCTCTTCGACGCCACCCACGATCGGCGCCTTGCCCGCCTGGACCACGACCTGCGCGCCGCCGTCGATCGAGAGTTCGACCGCTTGCTTGTTGCCGAGCGCCAGCATCATCTCGACCGTGACGCGGCCCTCCTTCTTGCTGCCGCCCGTGAGGTGGTGCACGCCGCCGAGCGACAACATCTGCGAGCCGTACTCGGCCGTCGTGACGTGGCCGACGACCTCGCCTTTGCATCGCACGCTGGCCTGCTCCGGGCCGAGCCAGCGGTCGGTGTCGATCTTCACCTTGAAGCTGCAGTAGCTGAAGATGCCTTCGGTGACGACGGTGACCATGTCGACGCCGGCCGCTTGCGATGCCACGATGAATGGCGCGGGTTTGTAGTCGGGGTAGGTGGTGCCGGCGCCGATGCCGGTGACGAAGATGTCGCTTTGTGTGGCGAGCGGATTCGCGGCCAGTTCGGCCTCGGCCGCTTCGCTGCGCGCGACGAAAGGGACGAGCGCCGCATCGCCGCTCGCCAGCGTGCGCCGCAACAGCACGACCGGGTCGACACGGATCAAGGTGCCGTGCGCGTTCGCGTAGCGGTCACAGGCGCCGGTCTTGTCGGGCGAAATTTGGCACAGCACCGGGCAGGCGTTGCACTCGATCTTGTCGGTGGCCATGCGCTCGTTGCGCGGGCTCGAGCCGAACGGCACGTGCGGCGCGGCCTCGGTCGCCGGCATGGTATCGGGCAGGCCGTCGGTCTTGGTGTGTTCGGTCATCGTTGCATCGGTCGTCTGCATGCCACCCCGCGGTACGATTACGGCCTTGATGCGGCGCAAAGCCTGCACCGTCGTTTCATGTAGCATTTGCTGAACGATGGTGTTGTGAATACTACATGCGCGCATTTGCCGGCGCAATGGCTCGCGCGCCCGCACGGCCACAACGAACGACCTCAACTTTGCGCAGAACCGACCATGAGTGCCTTCAACGAAGAAACCGTGCTGAGCGTGCACCACTGGACCGACAAGCTGTTCACCTTCACGACCACGCGCGACCCGGCGCTGCGGTTTTCGAACGGCCACTTCACGATGATCGGCCTGCGCATCGGCGCCAAGCCACTGCTGCGCGCCTACAGCATCGTCAGCGCCAACTACGAAGACCACCTCGAGTTCCTCAGCATCAAGGTGCCCGACGGCCCGCTGACGAGCAAGCTGCAGCACATCAAGGTGGGCGACAAAATCATCGTCGGCAAGAAGCCCACCGGCACGCTGGTGATCGACTACTTGACGCCCGGTAAACGGCTCTACCTGCTCTCGACCGGCACGGGCCTCGCGCCGTTCATGAGCATCATCCGCGACCCGGAAACGTATGAGCGCTTCGAGCAAGTGATCCTGGTGCACGGCGTGCGCACGAAGGACGAACTCGCGTACCACGACCTGATCCTGCAACACTTGCCTGCGCACGAGTTCCTCGGCGAGACGGTCTCGGACCAGCTGCTCTACTACCCGACCGTGACGCGCGAGGCCTACAAGAACATGGGCCGCGTGACCGAGCTGATGGCGAGCGGCAAGATGTTTGCCGACCTCGGCGTGCCCGACCTCGACGCCGAGACCGACCGCGTGATGATTTGCGGCAGCCCCGGCATGCTGAAGGACCTCAAGCACATGCTCGAGTCGCGCGGCTTCAAGGAGGGCAACACCTCGACGCCCGGCGCCTTCGTCATCGAGCGGGCCTTCGCCGAGCAATGACGCCGGCCCGGCCGCTTGGCGTCAGGGCCCAGGCGGCGGCCGCCACGCGCGAGAGCATCCTGCGCGCGGCGACCAAGGTGTTTGCGAAGCACGGTTTCGCGGGCGGGCGCGTCGAGCAAATCTCGAAGGCGGCGAAGTCGTACGACCGGATGATCTACTACTACTTCGGCAGCAAAGAAGGCCTCTTCATCGCCGTGTTGGAGGAGATGTACCGGCGCTTCAACGAGGCCGAGGCCAAGCTCTCGCTGGCCGATGTACCGCCGCTCGACGCGCTTGTGGCGGTGATCCGGTTCATGTGGGTGCACTACCAGAAGCACCCCGAGTTCATCACGCTGCTCAACACCGAGAACCTGCACCGCGGCAAGCACATCTCGAAGTCGCTGCGGGCGGCCGAATATTCGTCGCCGGCCGTCAGCGTGCTTGGCGAGGTGCTGGCGCGCGGCGTGCGGCAAAAGCTGTTTCGTGACGACGTGCCCGCGCGTGACGTGTATTTGATGATCGCCTCGATGGGTTACTTCTACCTGTCGAACCGCTTCACGCTCTCGGCGTTCCTCGGCGAGCAGCTGGAGACGCCCGAGGCGCTCGCGCACTGGGAAAGCTTCGTGATCGACGCGGTGATGCGCACGGTGCGACCCGCCACCTCGCCAGCCAGCTGACTCGGTCGGGCCGCTCGGGATGCGGACTTGTCGAAAATCCACCCTCCAAAAAAGGGCGTCCGTTTCTCGGATGGTCTCGCAAGGGAGTGCGGCGTGTCGTGCAAGGCGCGCTTCTCGCGACCTCACTTCACCCGAAGGAGCCGCCATGAAAACCGCATCCGTTTCTTGTGCACTCCCGGCTCGGCTGACGCTGACCGGCAGCGTAGCGGCCGTCGCGCTCGTTCTGCTGACGTCGCACCCGGCACAGGCGGCCACGACCCCCTTCGACACCGACCCGTTCACCGGCAGCACCGCACTCGCCACGCCCGGCCGCCAGGTGTTCGCTGGCTAGGCGCAAACCTTGGCGTCGTTCAAGTTCGACACCGACGCTTTTCAGTTCGACGCAGCCGTCTTCGGCACCGGCGCGACGCGGAGCTTTCTCAACACGCCGGCCAGCGGCCTCCCGGCGGGCGGCGCCAACGTGATCGTTCTGTAAGACGCCGACAACGACGCCAGCCTCGCCACATCTTTTCTTGCTGGCAGCGCGGCCAGCGTAATCGCGGGGAAAGTGCAGTCCGACGGCGCGGGCTTCTTCGCTTATCACAACAGCGTGTTGAACCTGAACCGGCTGGTGTTCTCGACCCACCTGAACGACCCGACCGCCGACCTCAGCGTGCTCGCGCGCATCGCCTCGCCGAGCGGCGTCGATGCGATCAACGCGTTGCCGCAATTCGGTGCGGGCAACTTCGCCGCGGCCGTGCCCGAGCCTTCGACTTACGCGCTGTTGGGCTTGGGCATGGCGGGCATGGCGCTCGCGCGCCGCCGTCGCGCGGCCGACCTCTAGAACCCGGGCGCTCCAACGATCGCTCGTGTCATGCCCATCGACAACAACTTGCCGGAGTTGCTCGCCCCTGTGGCGCTGCGCGACCGCGCAGCAGCGTTCGAGGCGGTCTACGCGGCGACTTGCGGGCACTTGCGACCTGCCGCGCTCACGCAAGACCGAATCGACCGCTATCGTGGCGGTGGACGACGAGGCGATGGCCGTCGCCGCGAGCCGCGACGGCGAGCCCGACCGGCTGCTCGCCGACAGCCTGGTCAAAGGCAAGATCGATCGCCGCATGCAGACGATCTCATCGGCGCAGCGCCAGGCGCTCGCCCTCGCCTACTGCCGCGGCTTGGTGCACACCGACATCGCCGCGATGCTCGACGTGCCGCTCGGCACGGCCGAGGGGCTGGGTGCGGCGCGGGCTCGATCAACTCCGCTCGTGCCTAGAAGCCGCGGGAGTGCGCGCGCCGTGAACTGCCTGCTGCTCGACCGCCTCGACCGGCTCGCCCGCGAGTACGCACTCAGCACGCTGGCCAGCCCGGCGCAGCATCGCGCGTCGCCTGGCACACGGTGCGCGGCTGGCTCACGGGCCGCACGCTCGCCGGTGCGGTGGCCGGCAGCCTGTTGTGCTACTCACTCGTGCGGCTGCAGCCGGGCGCGGTCGGCCTGGAGCCGGCAGTCGGTGCCGTGTCGCCGAGCTACATCGGCCTGCTGCTCGACGCTGCCGACAAACCGGTGCTGGTAGTCGGCTCGCGGCGGCTCGGCCGCCAGTTGACGCTCAAGGTGCTGCAGCCGATCGAGGTGCCACCCGGCAAGGTGGCCCAGCTCTGGGCCGTGCCGAAGAACGGCGCCGCACCGTTCCCGATCGCCGTGGTGCCCAAGGCCGGCTCGGCGCAGAGCACGTCGCCCGACGTCTCGGAAAAGTTGTTCGCGAACGTCGCCCAGATCGCACTGAGCCTCAAGGCCGCGCCGGCTGTCGCGGGTGCGTCGCCCGCCGGTGCGTTCGTGCTCAGGGGCCATTGCGTCAAGATCTGGTAGGCCGGCGAAATTTTTTTGCTGTCGACGCGATCCGTTTGCGTCGACCTCTCGTAAGTGCCCTCGTCCCGTGTTTTCTCACCGACCCAAAGGAACCTCATGAAAGCCAAGATCGCCACGTTGTTCGCGCTGACCGCAGTCGCCTCCATCCTTTGGCAAGGCGCGCTTGCGGCCGACACGCCGCCACCTCCATCGCCGCCATCACCCCCGCCGGCCCGCGCCGCGGCCGCGGCGCCGGCCGACAAACTCGCCGAGGCGCGCAAGCAAATCGCCGCCAAGCAGTGGCCCGCGGCGATCGAGGCGCTCAAGCGGGTCAACGACACCGGCAGCGCCGTGTGGAACAACCTGATGGGCTACTCGCTGCGCAAGGGCGCGACGCCCGACCTCGCCGCCTCCGAGAAGTACTACGACGCAGCGCTGCGCATCGACCCGCACCACCGCGACACGCTCGAATACTCCGGCGAGCTCTACCTGATGAAGGGCGAGCTCGACAAGGCGCAAGCGCGGCTGGCGACGCTCGCGACCGAATGCGCGTCGAAGTGCGAGCAATACGGCGACCTGAAATCAGCGATCGAGCGCTACAAGGCGGCCGGCAACAAGTTCGTCGCGACCACCAGTTGGTAAGCACGAGAAAGCCCCACGGAGGATTCGACCATGACAAGCAGCCTTTGGACGACCCGGCGATCCGTCACGAACTGCCTCCTGGCGGGCGCCTTCGCGCTCGCCCTTGCCGGTGCGCTCGTCGGCTGCGCGAGCGGCGAAGGGTACGGCACCGCGGCCGCAACGCGCGGGGCCGCGCGGAAGGTCGACAACGGCGCCTCGGAACTGCGCTTCGTGACCACCAAAAACACCAATGTGGCCGAAACGCAGAAGTTCACTCGGCTCGATGGCGCGATCGCGCCGGGCGGTGCCGTCTCGCTGGTCGTCGACCTGTCGAGCGTCGAGACGCAGGTGCCGGTCCGCAACGAGCGCATGCAGTCGCTGCTGTTCGAGATCGCACGTTTTCCGAGTGCCGAATTCAAGGCCTCGGTCGACATGAAGCAGCTCGGTGGCCTCGCGCTCGGCGACAGCCTCGACCTCGACGTGCCCGGCAAATTAACCCTTCACAGCGTGAGCAAAGACATCACCGCCGCGCTGCGCGTGGTGCGCCTCGAAAACGACCGCTTGCTGATCTCGACACGCGCTCCGGTGCTCATCAGCGCGAGCGAGCACGACCTCACCGGCGGCATCGAACAGCTGCGCGTGCTGATGGGCCTGCCCAACATCATCGGCACCGTGCCGGTGACGTTTTCGGTCGTGTACCAGCCGCAAACCTGAGCTGGCGCCCGACGCCGTGTCCACGGGAGCATCACGCTGGCCGTGCGACGCCGGCCATCGAAGCGTGTGAGGCGCGTTCCCCACACGGCGCCCTGCTACTCCTGGTGAGTGTTTACCGAGCTCGCGGGGTTTGCCAAATTTTGCCAAGTCTTTTGCGATCGGGAGATGGGCACGATGAATGTTTCACTCCCGGATTCGCTCAGGTCGTTTGTCGACGAGCAGGTCAGCAACCGCGGTTTCGGCACGAGCAGCGAGTACGTACGTGAATTGGCCGGGGCTGCGGTTCTGGCCGTTGACGCGCTTTCCCTTCCTCGTCTTCTACTTCGAGCAGGACGACTTCATCGACGTATGGCGGGTGCTTCACGAGCAACGCGACATACCCGCTTCGTTTCGTTGATGAAGAAAGATGGCGTGACCGCTGACCGCTCACCGCTCACCGCTCACCGCTGAATACCTTACCGCAACGCGCTACCGCGCTTGCCCTCGCCGGTCCCCTTCGCGCGGCGTCTCGGGCACCAGCGTTCGCACCGGCACGGCCACTGCGTCGACCGGTGGCGTGCTCACCGGCCGGTTCAGGCGCAGCACGGTCCAGCCCTTGCGATGCGCGGTCGATTCGAGGCGCGGGTCGGGGTCGACGACGATCGGGCGTTTGACGACGCTGAGCAGCGCCAGGTCGTTGATCGAGTCGCTGTAGAAGCTGGCCTCGCGCAGCAGGTGCTCGGGGTGGCCGGCCGCCTGCAGCCACTGGCGCAGGCGATCGATCTTGCCGGAGCGCATGTTGAGCACGCCGGTGGTGCGGCCGGTGTAGCGGCCGTCGGCGTCGTGCCGTTCGAGCTCGGTGCAGAGGTAATGGTCGACGCCCAGGTCGGCGGCGGTGAGCTCGCTGACAACGCGGTTGGTCGCGGTCGTCAGCACGATCGTTTCGCCGAACTCGCGGCGGCGCTGCAGCAGCTCGCGTGAATCGTCTGGGATGCGCGGGCGCACCCGGGTTTCGAAGAACCGCTCGCGCAACGGCTGCAACTCGGCCACCGTGCGGCCGGCCAGCGTGCGCGCATGAAAGTCGCAGTAATCGACGGGGGTGACGGTGCCGGCGTCGTAGCGCTGCGCCATGTCTTTGTAGTGCTCGGCGAACAGCGGCGCGAGGCGGCCCTCGGCGATCATGAACTCGCACCACAGCACATCGCTGTCGGCGCTGAGTAGCGTGTGGTCGAGGTCGAACAAGGCCAACCGCATCGTGGCTCAGGGCATGGCGCGCAGGGCGTGGGTCATGCGCGAAGTATCGGCCTAACGCGGCGCGCCGTCGGGCCGGCGTTCGAGCGGTCGCTTGCTGGCCTTGGGCCGCCGCCGTCGATTCAGCGCATCATCTATCGTCGTTCCTCAAGAAGGTCATCCTCTGTTTCAAGGAACCATCACCATGGCAGGCAACACCGTTCAGTTTCACCGCGCGCTCAAGGCGCCACCGGAGCGCATCTATCGCGCGTTTCTCGATGCCGATGCACTGGCCAAATGGCTGCCGCCGAACGGCTTCACCGGCAAGGTGCACGCGACGGATGCACGCGTCGGCGGCGGCTGCAAGGGGTCGTTCACCAATTTTGCGAACGGCCAGGTGCACTCGTTCGGCGGCACGTACCTCGAGCTCGTGCCGAACGCGAACCTGCGCTACAGCGATGCGTTCGACGACCCGAACCTGCCCGGCGAGATGACGACGACGATCGTGCTCACGGCGGTGTCTTGCGCAACCGATTTCAGGGCCGAGCAGTCGGGCATCCCCGAGATGATCCCGGTCGAGATGTGCCACCGGGGCTGGCAAGACTCGCTGGTGCTGCTGGCCAAGCTGGTCGAGGCCGAGGCCGCGGGCTGAGCTGACGACGTGAAGATTCTCGCAATCGCCCTTCTCTCGCTCGCCGGTTTGTCGTCGGTGCGCGCCGAGCCGCCGGCCGACGCGGCGCCTTCGCCACGCGATCTGCACGCGGCCGAGTGCGTCGCCGCACTCGAAGTCCAAACGCATGACCTCGCGACCCGGGTCAAGGCCGGCGACGAGGCCTCGCGTTCGTTGCTGCTCGACCGGCTGGTCGCGGGTGCGGCGTTCGTCGGCGACACCTACCTGCACGGCAGCAGCGACGAGAAGCAGGCCCGCGCGCTCGCCAACCAGGCGCTCGAGTCTCAAAAAAGCCTGCCGCCGGCCGAGCTCACCGCGCGCCAATCGGCATGTGCCGCCGAAGGCACGAAGCTGTACGCGGGCAGCAACGTGCTGGAGCGGGCGGTGGTCAAGCGGTTCGCGAAAAAGCGGATGGACAAGCTCCTCGCCGGTTGACGGGCGGCTATGCTCCGCCTAGTTCTACTTTTTTCCCCATCAGCCATGGCGCCCAATCCTGCATCCACCTCCGACTTCTCGACCTGCGACGTGCTCATCATCGGCGGCGGCCCGGCCGGCTCGACCGCTGCGGCGCTGCTCGCGCAGCAGGGCCGCTCGGTCGTGCTGATCGAGAAGGCGGAGCACCCGCGCTTTCACATCGGCGAATCGTTGTTGCCGGCGAATGCGCAGTTGTTCGATCGGCTCGGCGTGCGCGCGCAGGTCGACAAAATCGGCATGCCGAAATTCGGCATCGAGTTTGTCTCGCCCGACCACGACAAGCGCGCGAGCGTCGAGTTTGCCGACGCGATGAACAAGACCATGCCGCAAGCCTGGCAGGTGCGCCGCTCCGAGCTCGACGAGATGCTGTTCCGCAATGCCGCGGCGCGCGGTGCCGTCACGGTCGAGAACTGCCGCGTGCGCGACGTGGCGTTCGACGCTGACGGCGCGACCGTGCACGCCGAGCTCGCCGAACATCACAAGAGCGACGACGGCACCAACGACAACAGCCGAGCCGTGCCCAAGCAATGGCGCGCCCGCTTCGTGATCGACGCCTCGGGCCGCGACACGCTGCTCGGCAACAAGCTCAAGATCAAGCAGAAGAACCCCAAGCACAACAGCTCGGCGCTGTTCGGGCACTTCACGAATGCCGAGCGGTTGCCCGGCAAACAAGAGGGCAACATCAGCATCTGCTGGTTCGCGCACGGCTGGTTCTGGTTCATCCCGCTGGCCGACGGCACGACCAGCGTCGGCGCGGTCTGCTGGCCGTACTACCTGAAGAGCCGCACGAAGCCGATGCGCGAATTTTTCGCCGACACTGTCGCGCTGTGCCCGGAGCTGGCGCGGCGCCTGACAAATGCACAGCTCGTCGACGATGCCGTGCACGCGACCGGCAACTACTCGTACATGAGCACGCACGCCACCGGCGAGCGCTACCTGATGCTCGGCGACGCCTACACCTTCATCGACCCGATGTTCTCGACCGGCGTGTACCTCGCGATGCACAGCGCATTCGAGGGCGCCGAACTGGTCGCGACCGCGCTCGACCGTCCCGCCGAGTACGCGGCGCAGCGCGCGGCCTTCGAGACGATGATGAAGAAGGGGCCGAAGGAGTATTCGTGGTTCATCTTCCGCGTCACGAACCCGACGATCCGCGAGCTCTTCATGAACCCGCAGAACCCGTTTCGGGTGCTGGAGGCGCTGATGTCGATGCTCGCCGGTGACATCTACGGCAAGACGCCGCTGTGGGGCCCGCTGCGCCTTTTGAAAGGCATCTACTACCTGATCTCGTTGCGCCACTTGGGGCGCACCATCGCCGGCTGGAGGCGCCGTCGCGTTGTGATTCGCGACACCGACGCGCCAGCCGGCGCGCACGGCAGCGAGACGGTCTTCAAGGCGGGCTGAGTACAGCGGCCGCGCTGCCCTGAACGAGCGCAACGCGGCGGCGCAATCGATCGGCTTCGTCGACTGCGCCAGCTTGTTCGGCGCGCGCCAGTTGCACCCCGAGCCAGGCGAGCAACGGGCGGCGCCAGCCCTGCGCTGAAGCCGTGTCGACCGCCAACGCGATCAACGGCGGATCGGCCTGGCCGGCTTCGAACAGCACACCGGCGGCGATCAGGCGTGCGAGCGGGTCGGTGATCGCAGAAGGTGCGACGCCGCGGTGCGCTTCGGGCAGCAGCGCCGCATCGGCCGATGTCGCAGCTGCTGGTGTGAGTTTGCCGAGCAGGTACTCGGCATACGCGCGCTCCGGCGCGGCTGCATCGGCGCGCAGCGGCTCGAAGGCGGCACACGGTGCGAACACCAGGCTCGCGACCTGCGCCGCGCAATGCGACAGCTCGACCCGCGCCAGCAGATCGACGCGGCCGGTGCGGCTCACTTCGGCGCGGGCGCTTGCGAGTTCTGCTGCTTCGACACGCGTGTTGCCGACGAGGTAGGCGGCCACCGCGCGCTCGGTCGCGCTCTTCGCGTTGCCTTGCCAGTCGGGCGCCTGCGGGCGGTTCGCGCAGCCGGCGAGCAGCGCGGCCAACAGCGCGACGATGCTCGCCTTCATGGCAGTTTGATCTCGGTGTCTTTCGCGAACGGCCACTTTCGATTCACCTCCTGAATCAGCGCGTCGATGTTGCGCAGGCTGGCTTCGACATCGGCCCGCAACGCGCCCAGATCGGTGGTCGCGACGCGCGCGTTCGCACCCACCGCCTTCGCTTCTTCGAGCACCGCATCGACGCGTTTGAGGCTGGCCCGCGCATCGCCGAGCACGTTGTTGAGTTGCTGGACCGTTTGCTTCGCGTCGCGCACCACGCCGTCGCTGCCGAAGACCTGCGCATCGGCCTTGAGCGCCAGGCCGTCGAGCCGCGCGAGCAGCGTGTTGGTGCGGTCCAGCGTGGTCTGCAGCTTCGCGGCCTGCGTATCACCGCCGAGCAACGCGCCCATCGCGCCGCCGGGCGCGTTGAGCTTGCCGGTGAAGACCTTCAGGTTCGCGAGGCTCAGGCTGACCGACGAGCCCTCGGCGCTGATCGCGTTCAGGTTCGACAGCAGTTGCCGCGCCTCGGCCATCAGCCGCGGGATCTCGGCGGCCGCATCGCCGCGCAGCACGGTGCGCTCGGCGCCATCGGGCAGCAGCGGGTCGGCGAGTACGCCGGTGTAGGCGCGGATGTTGGTGTTGCCGACCACGCCGCGCTGCATCGCGAACACGCTGCTGGTGCGCAGCCAGTGCGCGTCTTTGACCGGCACGTCGACGAGGATGCGCGCGTTGCCATCGGGCGCCAACTCGATGCGGCGTACGCGGCCGATCGGGAAACCGGCGAAGGTCAGGTCCATGCCGGCGGCCACGCCTTCGGAATCTTCGGCGATCAGCACCAGCCGCTGCGTGCTCTCGAACGCGCCGCGCGCGTAGCTAAGGTAGAGGGCCGCGCCGGCCACGAGCAGCACCAGCAGCAGCAGCAGCAGCGTCGCCTTGGTCTCAAGGTGCGCAGGGGCGGGCGGCGGCTCGGGCGGCTCGGGCGAAATGGGTGGAATGGGTGGAATGGGCATCGGCGGCGGTGCGTCGTTCATGGCAGGCTCAGTAGTAGTTGCCCATCAGCGAGACGACCTCGATCACGAGGATCGCCGCGAACAGCCGCACCAGGCTGTCGAGCTCGGGGCTCTGGCCGACGACACGCACACCACGCAAGAAAGCCGCGACCGGGATCAACGCGACCGCGAACGCGAAGAACACCGTCTTGAGCACCAGGATCATCGTCACGCCGGGCTCGAAAATCTTGCCCATGCCACGCGTGAAGCCGTCGAACGCGGCGAAGGTGAAGCCGTAGACCGCCGCGTAGGTCAGCCCCATCGCGATCACGCACGCTACCGCCGCGAGCATCAACACCGCGAAGATGCCGGCGACGACGCGCGGCATCAACTCGTGGCGCAGCGGGTCGCCGCCGGCGCTGGCCTCGGCAGTGATCGCCTGCACGCCGAGCGCTCCGCGCGCATGCAGGCGAATCAATTCCGCACCGCTCGGCACCGTGACGCGCAACGCGACGAAGAGCGCCGCCGTCAGCGGGATCAGCTCGAGCACCAGCACGCGGATCACCATTTCGAGCGCGTACTGCGAGAGGCCGTAGCTGAGTGCGGTGACGACGACGATGCGGATCAGCACCACGCTGATCACCGCCGACATCAACGCGAACCACGGCAGGATCGGCGCGGTGCCGAGCCAGAGTTGGCGCGCAAGCGCGGCGCGGTTGCCGGGGCTGTAGGTCGAGGGCGAAAGCGCGAGCACCAGGATCAGCGCGCCGACCTTGATGACGTCCCACCAGCTCGCCGACCAGCCGACCGACGCGCCGATGAACGACCGCGCGCCGCTGCGGCCGATGGCGCCGAGGTTGCCCTGCAGCGAGCGCAGCGTGGAGGTCTGTTTCGGCATGCGCGGATCATAGGGCGCACGGGGCGTGCCGTAGCATGCAGCGAACCCACACGGAGTCACCATGGCAGACGCAGCATCCACCGGCACATCGGGCAAGGTCGTGATCCGCAACATCGGGTTGCTGCTCTCGGGCGACATCGACAAGCCCATCCTGGATGCCGACACGATCGTCGTGGCGGGCGGCGTGATCGTCGCGGTCGGCAAAGAGTCCGACCTCGACACCGATCAACCCGACGTGTTGATCGACGCCCGCAAAACCTGCGTGGCACCCGGCCTGATCGACAGCCACGTGCACCCGGTCTTCGGCGACTGGACGCCGCGCCAGAACCAGCTCGGCTGGATCGAATCGACGCTGCACGGCGGCGTGACCACGATGGTCTCGGCCGGCGAAGTGCATTTGCCCGGCCGCCCGAAAGACATCGTCGGCCTGAAGGCACTCGCGATCACCGCGCAGCGCGCGTTCGACAACTTTCGCCCCGGCGGCGTGAAGGTGCTGGCGGGCGCGCCGATCGTCGAGCAGGGCATGGTCGAAAGCGATTTCAAGGAGCTCGCTGCGGCCGGTGTCGGCCTGCTCGGCGAGATCGGGCTAGGCTCGGTGAAGGCCGGCAACGAGGCGGCGCAGATGGTGAGGTGGGCGCGCAAGCACGGCATCCAGAGCACGATCCACACCGGCGGGCCGTCGATCCCCGGCTCGGGCCTGATCGACAAGGATGTGGTGCTGGAGGCCGATGCCGACATCATCGGCCACATCAACGGCGGCCATACCTCGCTTTCGGAACAGCACGTGTGCGAGCTGTGCGAGAAGAGCAGCCGCGCGATCGAGATCGTGCACAACGGCAACGAGAAAATCGCGATCGCCGCAGCGCAGGCTGCGCTGCAACTCAAGTGCCCGCACCGCGTGATCCTCGGCACCGACGGCCCGGCCGGTTCGGGCGTTCAGCCGCTCGGCATCTTGCGGATGATTTCGCTTTTGTCCAGCCTGGGCAACATCCCGGCCGAGCTGGTCTTCTGCTTCGCGACCGGCAACACCGCGAAGATCCGCAACCTGAACTGCGGCCTGATAGAGGCCGGCCGCGCCGCCGATTTCGTCTTCATGGACCGGGCGCAGCACACCGCCGGCCGCACACTGCTCGAGAGCATTCAGCTCGGCGACCTGCCCGGCGTCGGCATGGTGATGATCGACGGCATCGTGCGCTGCGGCCGCAGCCGCAACACGCCGCCGGCGACCGAGGTGCCGGTCGTCGTCGGCGTGCGTTGAAGACGTCAGGTCAGAACGTGTACGCCGCCGTCACCCCGATCGTGCGTGGCCGCAGGTAGTAGGCCTCGCTGACCGACTGGATCGAGGGCCGCTGCAACACCGTCTGCGTGTTGGTCAGGTTCTTCGCGAACACGGTGAACTCCCAACGGTCGAGCCCCAAACCGGCGCTGGCGTCGGCGGTGAAGTAGCCGGGGCGCTGGTAGTCGCTCGACGAGCGAACGAAGGTGCCGTTGCTGGAGCCGGTCCATTGCCCGCTCGCGCGCACGAACGCGTTGCCGAGGGCCATCGGCGCGAAGCGATATTCGGCGCCGAGGCGTGCGCTGTATCTCGGCACGCCTTGCACGCGGTCGCCCTTGCGCACGTTGAGGTCGCCGTTGGCGTCGGTGCCGAGCGAAGGCGTGTCGTCGGCGAACACCGCGCGGGTGTAGCTCGCACCGGCCGAGAGCGTCAGGCCTTCGGCGGCGCGGAGCCGGCCTTCGATCTCGATGCCGTCGACCTTGGCGCGGCCGACGTTGGTCTCGAAGTCGAAGCCCGAGGCCGGCAGCGTCACGCTTTGCTGGATGTCTTTCCAGTCGATGTGGAAGACCGCGACGTTGACCGAAAGCCGGTTCTCGAACCAGCGCGATTTCACACCGGCCTCGTAGCTCCACAGCGTGTCGGGCTTGAACGACGGCGGCACGGTGGTGAACGGCAGGCCGAGGTCTTTGAGGTCTTGCGCGACCAGCGGCGTCGAGGGCACCGGCCGGTTCGCAGCGCCGAGACGAAACCCTTTCGCGACGTTAGCGTAGAGGGTCGCCTCGCGAGTTGCGTCCCAACTGAGTGCGAAGCGCGGGGTGAGCGATTTCGCGTCGCTGTCGATCGCGGCGGTGCTGGGGCCACCGGCGTAGTAGAAATCGCCCTCACGCGTGAAGGCCTGCGTGGCACGGAGCGCGCGCAGGCCGAGCGTGGCGCGCAGGCTCGGGTCGACGTTGTAGGTGAGCTCGCCGAACACCGAGTACTGTTTGTCTTTGTAGTGGCGCGCGCTGTAGTACGAGCTGTCGCCGGTGAAGGCGCCAGGGAAGCTGTCGGTGAGGTTGGTCGGGTCGTTGATGTCGAGCCCCGCGGCCTTGAACGCGGCGTTGATGCCAAAGATCGGCTCGTTGTCGAACACTTGCGTCTTGGTCTGCGCGAGGTAGACGCCACCGACCCAAGTGAGCGGGCTGCCGCCGGCCACGTAGTCCTTCGAGGCCAGGCGCACCTCCAGCGAGGCCTGGTCCGTCTTGTTGGCGAGCTGCACCGCCGAGGGCAGGCCGGCGACGGTGGCGCTCAGCGCCGCGTTCTGCACCACAGATGCGATGTAGGGCACGTTGACGAAGGTGCCGTCCTGCACGCGGTCGAAGCGGCGCTTGTAGCCGCTGAGCACGCCCGTGAAGTCGGCGAAGCCGAGGTCGCCGTTGACGGTGACGCTCGGGATCGTCAGCGTGTCGGTCATCGGTTCGCGCACGATCTTGCTGGTCTGGAAGAGTGCGAGCTTGGGCGGCGTGGTGCCCACGGGCACCTGGTAGTCGCCGACCGCGAGATAGGCCGCGTCGATGTCGTCGCTCTTGAAGCGCTGGTAGAACACGCTCGGCGTGATCGACCAGCCCGACCCGAAGTCTGACTTCAGCGCGAGCTTGAGCACGTTCCAGTGCGTGGCGTTGATGCCCTTTTCAACCTTGCCGAGCGTTGTCGGCGAGACCTGGTCGATGTAGCCGCTGTCGCGCCCGGTCTGCACGCCGATGCGCAATGCCGTCGTGTCTTTCGCGAGAGGCACGTTGAGCACCGCTTGCGCCATGTAGTTGGTGCCGCCGTGCGTGGTGCGCGAGAGCTCGGTGTTGGCGTTGCCGCTGAAGCGCGTCGCGTCGGGCTGGTTGCTGATGAACTTGATCGTGCCGCCGAGTGAGCTGGCGCCGTAGAGCGTGCCCTGCGGGCCGCGCAGCACCTCGACGCGGTCGATGTCGAAGAAGCGCGGTTCGGCCGTGCCCTGGCTGTAGAGGTTGCGGGTGGTGAGCGACACGTCGTCGAGGTAGATCGAGACCGTGGCCGAACCGGCCTGCGAGCTGACGCCGCGCATCTCGAGCGTGCCGAGGCCGGCGCCGGCCTGGGTCGAGTACGAGAGGTTGGGCACGGCGCGGGTCAGGTCGGTGAGGCTGGTGACGTGGTCGTCCTGAATGGCGTCGCCCGACAGCACCGAGATGCTCAGCGGCACCTTCTTCGGGTCTTCCTTGCGCTTTTGCGCCGTGACCGTGACGGTCTCGAGCGCGAGCGGCGACGGGGCCGAGGCCGCGCCTTGGGGCGCGGGCACCTGCTGGCCACGGGCCGGCAGTGCAACGAGGGCGGTCACGCAAAGGGCGACAGCAGACAGCTTGAAGTGAGGCATAGGCACGGCTCCAGATTGGTGAGGCGGCGCGGAGTATGGGGCCGCACGCAAAGAAGAGCAAAGTGCGGTCCCGCCTCGCGCAAAATGCGTCCATGAAAGCACCCGCACGACTCCAATCCCTGATCGACGAAGGCCTGATCGACTCGGTGCAGCGCCAGCTGATGAGTGGCAAAGAGGCCATGGTCTTCGTCGTGCGCTGCGGCACCGAGACGCGCTGCGCCAAGGTCTACAAGGAGGCGACGCACCGCAGCTTTCGCCAAGCCGTCGACTACACCGAGAACCGCAAGGTCAAGAACACCCGGCAAGCGCGCGCGATGGCGAAGGGCACGCGCTTCGGGCGCGAATCACAAGAAGCGGCGTGGCAGAGCGCCGAGGTCGACGCGCTCTATCGCCTGGCTGCGGCTGGCGTGCGCGTGCCCAAGCCGTTGAACTTTCACGACGGTGTGCTGCTGATGGAACTCGTGACCGACGCCGAAGGCTCGGCCGCGCCGCGCCTGAACGACGCCCAGTTCACGCCTGAGCAGGCGCGCGCGCACCATGCCACGTTGATCAAGGAAGTGGTGCGCATGCTGTGCGCGGGCGTCGTGCACGGCGATCTCTCGGAGTTCAACATCCTGCTCTCCGCCGATGGCCCGGTCATCATCGACCTGCCACAGGCCATCGACGCGGCCGGCAACAACCACGCGCAGCGCATGCTGCTGCGCGACGTGGAAAACCTGCGCAACTTCTTCGGCCAGTTCGCACCCGAGTTGCTCGCGACGCAGTTCGGCGCCGAGATCTGGAGCCTCTACGAGCGCGGCGCGCTGACCAACGAGGTGCCGCTCACCGGGAGGTTCGAGCGCAAGGCCGGCACGGTCGACGTGGGCGGCGTGTTGCGCGAGATCGACGACGCGAAGGCCGAGGAGGTGGCGCGCAAGCTGAGGATGCAGACAACGGGCTGATGCGGGGCGAGACGCTCGGCACCAGTTCCTCGGCGCCGGACGAGGCCGACACTCAGCCCGGCTTGCCGAACCCGCCGTCGATCCACGCCGCCGCGCTGCTTGTTGTCAGCTTGAAGTTCGGCTTCACGCGCACGGTCGCGAGCGACTCACCGAACACGTCCTGAGCCGCCAGCACAGCGTGAGGGTCGTCTTCGTCGGGCACGATGTCGAGCGTCACCAGCACGCGCTGGCCAGTCACCGTGACGCTGACGTTCTTGTGGTGCTGCGCGTGCAGCGCCTGCTCGTGGCGGCGGATCACCTCGGCGGCGGTTTTCACCAACACGTTGAACGCGGCCGTGTCGAGCGGCTTCGGGTTCTTCTTGTCGCGGCCCATCGTCCACGGGCCGACGAGGGCCGGCTCGACTTCGCCGTCGCGGGTCATCGCGACCGCCCAGCCCTCGTCGTCTTCGTTCTTGATGACCCGCGCGGTCCAGCCGTTGTCGCGCCAGAGGGTGGGGGTGTGGATCGATTCGGGTGTGTCGGTCATGGGTGTTTCGAGATGGCGAGCGGGGGCAAGGGCGGGCGCGAACAATTGATCAACTGTCGACCTTGAACACCTGCCGCAAGTACGCGAGAAACGTCTCGTCGTCGCACAGCAGCTTGCCCGGTGAATCGCTGAGTTTGGCGACCGGCTGGCGGTTCGCGTGGGTCAGCTTCATCACGACGTGCAGGGTTTTCAAACCCATGTCGTTCGTTAGATTCGTGCCGATGCCGAAGCCGCATTGCGTGCGGTCGGAAAAGTGATGGTGCAGCGCGATCGAGCGGTCGAAGTCGAGGCCGTCGGAAAACACGAGCCGCTTGGTCTGCGCGTCGATGCGCAGCTTGGCGTAATGGGCGAGCGCCTTCTCGCCCCAGACATACGGATCGCCCGAATCGTGGCGCAGGCCATCGAACAGCTTGGCGAAGTAGAGATCGAAGTCGCCGAGGAACGCGTCCATGCCGACCACGTCGGTCAGCGCGGTGCCCAGGTCGCCGCGGTATTCCTGCACCCAGTCTTCGAGCGCAGCGCGTTGAAAGTCGCGCAGCCGCACGCCCAGGGTTTGGTAGGTCTGCAGGTACTCGTGCGCCATCGTGCCGATCGGCACGAGGCCGAGATCGCGCGCGTACATCACGTTCGAGCAGCCCTTGAAATACTGCGGCACCTCTCGCTTGAAGGTCGAGACGACTTCGCGCTGCCAGTCGCCCGAGAAGCGGCGACGCACGCCGAAGTCGAAAAACTCGAACGGGTGCCGGCGTCGGGGCTCGTCGCCGAATGCACGCAGCCGCTCGACCTTGGCCTGCAGCCGCTTGCGGCCTTCGGCGAACGCGGGCACCTGGTCGAAGCGGCGAAAGTACAGCTCGTTGACGATCGCGAGCACGTAGATCTCGAACGCCATCACGTGCACCTGCGGCCCGTTCGCGACGATCTGCAACTTGCCGTCCGCCGCGCTCACGCTGGCAGTGATGAACTCGCGCTGGAAGTGGAAGATGCGCAGGAAGTCGATGAAATCCGAGCGCATGAAGCGCAAGGAGCCGAGGTAGGCGAGGTCGTCGGCCGTGAACTGCAGGCGGCACAGGTGGTCGAGCTGCGCGTTGATCTCGGCCAGCAGCTCGGTCAGCGGGAAGGCCGGCTCGTTGCGGCACACGAAGGTGTATTCGGCCAGCGTGGCCGGGTGGCGGTGCAGCATGGTCTGCCACATCGTGAACTTGTAGAGGTCGGTGTCGAGCAGGCTGGTGATGACGGGTTGCATCGCAAGGGTCTCGGGTTCGAAGGTAAAGGGCGCAAGGCCGCATCGGGCGAGGCCGCATTCTCGCGCCGGAAGGGCCGGACGATTGCAGCGCCTGCACGCGGCGCGGCGGCGTGGCGTCCGGCACCACGAGCGCGCCGATTCCGACACGCGGTGGGCGCAGCGCCGATTGCCAAGGCGGCGGCGTTGGTTAACCTCGGGGGCTTCTCAAGCAAGGAGACATCCCCATGGTTCGTGCCCTCGTGTTTTTCCTGGTGCTGGTGCTGGTCGGCTTGTTCGCGCTGATCAACTGGCCCGCCTTCTCGGCACTGACGCCGCTCTCGCTCGGCTTCACCACCGTGCAGGCGCCGCTCGGGCTGATCATGCTGGGCTTCATCGCATTCTTGTGCGTGCTGTTCACAGTGTGGGTGATCTCGCTGCAGGCCAGTTCGTTGATGGAATCGCGCCGCCAGACGCGTGAATTGCAGGCCCAGCGCGACCTCGCGGACAAGGCCGAAGCCTCGCGTTTCACCGAGCTGCGCACCGAGCTGATGGCCCGGCTCGACCGCCTGCAAAGTGATTCGCGCAACGCCGTCGAGCAAAACACCAACGCCGTCGCCGCGCAACTCGGCCAGCTCGAAGACCGCCTCGAACGCGACCGGTTGCTGGCGCCGCCAGCGCGCTGAAAGCCGCCCGGTCACGCAGTTGCGGCGGTCGCAAAGCCGTGTCCCGAACGTGACACATAGCGAGGGTTAGCTCGCCTGACAGGCTGTCGAGCAAGCGGGCTATTCTCGTCCCCGCTCGCCCGAGCCATGCGCCCCTCAGAGCGCCGCCCTCAACCGCCAGGAGACTTCCCCGTGCACCTTCACTCACCATGGCGGCTGACCGCCCTCGCCTTTGCCACCACATCATTCCTCGTCGCCTGCGGCGGGGGTGACAACGAAGACGCTGTTCAACGTGGCAGCCTGGTCGAGGCCCCGGCCACCGTCACTACGCTCACAGCGGCGCAGATCGACACTTCGACGGCGTCCAGCGGCCTCCAGGGCCTGAGCGGCAAAGCGATATGCGACGTCAAGGTGGTCGCGCTCAACTACAACACGATCGGCGCCAAGGCCGAGGCCACGAACGCCTCGGCCGTGATGCTGGTGCCAAGTGGCAGCGCCGCATGCACGGCCTCGTCGGCGCTCGTGGCCTATGCCAAGGGCACCGATGTTCAAAAGCCCCGCACGCTGGCCAACCCCGCTGACGGCGAAACGTTCTTGCTCGCCGCGATGTACGCGGCGCAGGGCTACACCGTGGTCGCGACCGACTACCTCGGCTACGCGAAGTCGGCTTACGCCTACCACCCCTACCTGCACGCCGACTCCGAAGCCAGCGCGGTGATCGATTCCATCCGTGCCGCTCGCAACGCCGCCGCCACCCTCAACGTCGCGCTGTCGGGCAAGGTCATGCTGACCGGCTATTCGCAGGGCGGTCACGCGTCGATGGCGGCCCACCGCGCCGCCGAGCGCGACAACGCGGGTGAGATCAACATCGTGGCTGGCGCCCACCTCGCCGGGCCGTACAACCTGTCGGGCTCCCTCAAGATCCCGAACGCGATCGCCGGATATCAGTTCTTCGTGCCCTTCATCATCACGTCGTGGCAGAAGGTCTACGGCGGCATCTACACCGACGTGACCGCGGCGTTCAAGCTGCCGTATTCCACCGGGATCGAGACATTGCTGCCGAGCCCGACCCTGAACTACACCACCCTGATCACCACCGGCGCACTGCCCGGCAAAAACGGCGAATCGCCATCAGCCGCGCGTGACCTGCTGATGCAACCCGCCTTCTTGACCGACTCGCAAACGAACGCGAACAGCCCGTTGTTCCTGGCAGGCAAGAAGAACGACCTGCTCGGCTGGAGCCCGAAGTCGAAAACGCTGCTGTGCGGCGGCGCCGGTGACCCCACCGTTCCTCCCGCCGTACACCAGACCGTGATGAAGGCCGACTTCGATAGCCGTGCGCTGACCAACGTCACGTCGGTGGACGTGGACGCCAGCGTGCAAGCCGTCTACGGCACGAACGGTGTCGCGCCGACCAACCCGGCACTGCCGGCATTCGCGACGTACTACGGCAACTACCACGGCAGCTACGAGCCGCCGTTCTGCCACCAGCAGGCCAAGGCGCTGTTCGATACCGTGAAGTAAAAGTCGCAGACCGTCAGATATCGAAAAACACCGTCTCGCCTTCGCCCTGGAGGCGGATGTCGAATCGGTAGACGACGGTGCCTTTGCTGTCTTCGCGCTGCGCGACCAGGGTCGCGCGGCGCGCTTCCCACTCGATGACGTTGAGCACCGCGTCTTTCGCGTTCGCCTCAGCCTCGTCGCTGAAATACAGGCGCGTGTTCAGCCCGAGGTTGATGCCGCGCGCGACGATCCAGAGGTTGATGTGTGGGGCCATGAAGCAGCTGCCGTTGCCGGCGACGCGGCCGGCCACGGGCCCCGGCTTGATCGTGTCGAACGAGTACAGGCCGGTGTCGAAATCGGTGCAGGCGCGGCCCCAACCACGAAAGTGATCATCGAGCGCTTTGCCCGGCTGCCGATCGGCGGGGTGCGCGTAGCGACCCGCGGCGTTGGCCTGCCAGGACTCGATCAACACATCTTTGAGCACCGTGCCGATGCCGTCGAACACGCGGCCCTCGATGCGGATGCGCTCGCCTTGCGTCTTGTCGTTCGCCAGCACGCTGCCGAAGTTGTTTTTGAAAATGTCGAAGCCGGCCACCTTCGGTGCGAGGCCGATGTGCACGTAAGGCCCGGCGGTTTGCGAGGCGGTTTCCCGCATCGATGCTTCCATGCGTTGCTGGCTCATGCTGCAGGCCCTTGAATGGCGTTCTCGAACAGCGTGGCGCGCTGGCCGCGCAGCACGATGTCGAACCGGTAGGCGCGGCTGTCGAGCGGCACGAAGGCGCTGCGGTCCTGCAGCGCGATCAGGCAGCGGATTTGTTCTTCGCTCGGCACGGCGGCCAGGATCGGGCAACCTGCGATCAGCGGGTCGCCCTCGAAATACATCTGCGTGATCAAGCGCTGCACCCAGGCGTTGCCGCTGATGGCGTAGTGGATGTGCGCCGGGCGCCAATCGTTGACGCGGTTGCGCCACGGGTACGGGCCGGGGCGGATCGTGCGGAAGGCGTAGTAGCCGTTCGCATCGGTCAGCATGCGGCCGCAGCCGCCGAAGTTGGGGTCGAGCGCGCCGACGTACTGGTCTTTTTTGTGGCGGTAACGGCCGCTGGCGTTGCATTGCCACACCTCCACCAACGCATTGGCGACCGGCCGGCCAAGCTGGTCGAGCACGTGGCCGTGCACGACGATGCGTTCGCCGATCGGCAGGCCGTCTTTGACCGCGTTCATGATCAAGTCGTGGTCGAAGGCTCCGAGTTCGTCGGCCCTGAACACCGGTGCCGTCACTTCCGACAACGACTGCTGCAACGAGATCGGCGCGAGCCTCGGTGAGCGCAACACGCTGGTCTTGTAGGCGGGCGCGTGCGCGGGCGGGTGCGAGGTGGTGTCGCGCATCAGGTACTCGGCATCGGGCGCGGGCGTTCGTCCCATCATCGGGGGTCTCCGGGGCGTGTTTGAAACACCGCGACTGTAGAAGCAGCAGCAGTGCTTGTCACGGTCGCCCATCGCTATCACTTACTCGCGAACCGAGCGCGCCCCCGCGGCCCGCTAAACTCTTTGGCTTTGCCGCCCGCCGCGCCCATGGTTGTTGCCACTTCTGCGTCATCTGCTAATTCGGCTGCCGTCTTTGCTGCTGCATCGTCGGCTTTCGAGCTGAAAAGCGCCGCGCTCACGTTGGTCGCAGTGGTGCTGAAAACGACCGACCTCGCGCGATTTTCGCAGGCGCTGGACGCGCGCTTCGGCGACGCGCCCGAATTGTTCGACAACGACCCCGTCGCGATCGATCTTTCGTTCGTCTGCGACGCACCCGAGCCGATCGACTTCGTCGTGCTGACGCACTTGCTGCGAGGTCACAAGATGCTGCCGGTCGCGGTGAAGGCGGGCAGCCTGCAGCAGATGGAAGACGCGCGCGCCGCGGGGCTGGCCGAAGGGCATGGCAGCGCGGCCGCCGCGGCCCCGCCAGCGCCGCGCGGGCGCGCGGTGGTGGCACCCGCCAAGCCGAACGCGCCGGTCGCGGTCGTTCTCGAAGCGCCGCCCGCCGCGCGCCCCGCGCTGATCGTCGACAAACCGCTGCGCTCCGGCCAGCGCGTCTACGCCAAGGGTGCCGACCTGATCGTGTTGGCGGTGGTGAGCTTCGGCGCCGAGGTGATCGCCGACGGCAACATCCACGTCTACGCGCCGTTGCGCGGCCGCGCTCTCGCCGGCGCACTGGGCGACACCGGCGCGCGCATCTTCACGACCTGCATGGAGCCGCAACTGCTCTCCATCGCTGGCATCTACCGCACGACCGAACACGAGTTGCCCGCCGCCGTGCTGGGCAAACCGGCGCAGGTGCGGCTCGACGGCGAGAAGCTCGTCGTCGAGCCGCTGAAGTCCGACTGAACATCCGATTGAACACACAAGGAAACCCGAGACCATGGCCAGAATCGTCGTCGTGACCTCCGGCAAGGGCGGGGTGGGCAAGACCACCACCAGCGCCAGCTTCGCCTCCGGGCTGGCGCTCGCCGGCCACAAGACCGCGGTGATCGACTTCGACGTCGGCCTGCGCAACCTCGACCTGATCATGGGCTGCGAGCGCCGCGTGGTCTACGACCTGATCAACGTGATCCAGGGCGAGGCCAACCTGAACCAGGCGCTGATCAAAGACAAGCAGTGCGACAACCTGTTCGTGCTCGCCGCCTCGCAAACACGCGACAAGGATGCGCTGTCGCAAGAGGGTGTTCAAAAAGTGCTCGACGACCTTGCGGCGATGGGCTTCGAGTACATCGTTTGCGACTCGCCGGCCGGCATCGAAACCGGCGCGCTGATGGCGATGCATTTCGCCGACGAAGCGCTGGTCGTCACAAACCCCGAGGTCTCCTCGGTGCGCGACTCCGACCGCATCCTCGGCATGCTGTCGTCGAAGACGAAACGCGCGATCGATGGCAAGGAGCCGATCAAGGAACACCTGCTCATCACGCGCTACAACCCGAACCGGGTCGAGGGCGGGCAAATGCTGTCGCTCGGCGACATCAAAGACATTTTGCGCATCGAGCTGATCGGCGTGATCCCCGAATCCGAGACCGTGCTCGACGCCTCGAACCAGGGCGTGCCGGCCGTGCACCTGAAGGGCACTGACGTGTCGGAAGCCTACAAGGACGTGGTCGCGCGCTTCCTGGGTGAGACGCGGCCGATGCGCTTCACCGAAGCGGTCAAGCCAGGCTTCTTCAAACGCGTGTTCGGCGGGAGGTAAGGCATGTCTTTTCTCTCTTTTCTGCTCGGCGAGAAGAAGAAGACCGCCAGCGTCGCCAAGGAGCGGCTGCAGATCATCCTCGCGCACGAGCGCAGCGGCCGCGGCGCGAGCCGCCCCGACTACTTGCCGGCGCTGCAGAAGGAGCTGATGGCGGTGATCTCGAAGTACGTGTCGATCCGGCCCGAGGACATCAAGGTGCACCTGGAGCGCCAGGACAACCTCGAGGTGCTCGAGGTCAAGATCGAACTGCCCGAGACGCTGCGCTGACGTTGAATGTCGACATCGCGATCTGTTTCGATCGACATCCGCTCTACGCGCCGCCCTGGGCCTTGCGCAAAAGTTCGACCCCGCGCGCGGCCTTGACGCGACCGCGTTCGGCCCGTACCTGGAACCGCGCCTCGGCATCGAACTCTGCCAGCAGCAGCGTCGCCATCTCGTCGATCAAGCGATTTACGCTGGTGCCTCGGCGCTTCGCGAGCGCCTTCATGCGCTCGTACTTGTCGTCTGGCAGCCGAGTGGTCAATGCGCTCATGGGGGCAGTTCCTTTGCCAGCAGTTGGGTGGGCGTCACGATGGCGAGCCCGGGAAATCGCAGCTCCATCGGTCTCAGGTCACGGATGTTGAGCGTCACGATATGGCTTGCGCCGCCCGCGACGGCAAGCTCGACCAAGTGGTTGTCGCCCTCGTCACGCAAGTTGGGGCGCCAGCCGAAGTAGATGCGCGTCCATCGGCAGGTGGACAAAAAGATGTCGAGCAACTCGCTGCGCTCCGCAGCGTTCAGCCGACTTTTTGCGAATACGCCGAGCGCCCGAGAACATCTTCGTATTCGGCAAGCAGCGCGGCGGCCATCAAGGGCTGAAGGTGCCGGGTCAAACAGGCCTCGACCTTGCGACTCGAAGCGCATGTACCCAAGCAGGCGCCCATAAAGATGTTGGCATCGATCACGACCATGGCTCGCCAGACGGTAGCAACAATGCCACCGCATGGAACGCTCGCCCGCCCGGGAAACAGCTCACGGGATGCAAGCCCGCAGGCCTCGACTGGCGCGCGTCTTGCACGAGAATGAAGCGACCCCGGGCGCAGCGGCTCGGTCACCAGAACAGGACGAGCACCGTGGCCAAAATCCCTCCCGGCGTGGGCCCGCAGTTTCCGCAGGTCGTCGTGCTGTTCGGTGCGACCGGCGACTTGGCGCGGCGCAAGTTGCTGCCGGGGCTGTTCCACCTCGCGAGCGTGGGATTCATCCCGGGCTGCCGGATCATCGGCGTCTCGCTCGATGAGTTCGGTGTCGACGAATTCCGCGCGGCGGCGCGCAGCGCGCTCGATGAATTCTCGAGCCGCAAGATCACCGATGCCGCTTGGGCGACCTTTGCCGCGAGCCTCGACTACGTGCCGCTCTCGGCCGGCCCGGCCGCACTCCGCGCCGCAGTCGAAGCCGCCGAAGCTGCGCTCATGGGCGGGCGTGGGCTTGTCGCCGAATGCCGCCGTCTGCACTACCTGAGCGTGCCGCCGAGCGGCGCGCTCGCAGCGGTGCGCATGCTTGGGGAGGCCGGCCTGGTCGAGCGCTCGCGCATCGTGATGGAAAAACCGTTCGGCACCGACAAGGCGAGCGCGGTCTCGTTGAACGCGCAACTGCACGAGGTGTTCGCCGAAGCGCAGATTTTCCGCATCGATCACTTTCTGGGCAAGGAGCCGGCGCAAAACATCCTCGCGTTCCGATTCGCGAACGGCCTGTTCGAGCCGATCTGGAACCGCAACTTCATCGACCACGTGCAGATCGATGTGCCCGAAACGCTTGGCCTCGGCAAACGCTCGGCCTTCTACGAGCAAACCGGCGCCTACCGCGACATGGTGGTCACGCACCTGTTTCAGATCCTCGGCTTCATGGCGATGGAGCCGCCGACTTCGCTCGAGCCCGCGCCGATCAGCGAGGAAAAGAACAAGGTGTTTCGCAGCATGCTGCCGATCCAGCCGCACGACGTGGTGCGCGGCCAGTACACCGGTTACCGCGCCGAAGACGGCGTCGACCCCGAATCGGAGACCGAGACCTTCATCGCGCTGAAGTGTTTCATCGACAACTGGCGTTGGGCCGGCGTGCCGTTTTTTCTGCGCACCGGCAAACGCCTGGCTGAGGGCCAACGCATCATCTCAATCGCGTTTCGAGAGCCACCGAAAAGCATGTTCCCGGCAGGCTCGGGCGTCGGCGCGCAGGGGCCGGATCACCTGACGTTCGACTTGGCCGATGCGTCGAAAATGTCGCTTTCGTTCTACGGCAAGCGCCCCGGCCCGGGTATGCGGCTCGACAAACTGAGCCTGCAGTTCGCAATGCACGACACCGGCCTGATCGGCGACGTGCTCGAAGCCTACGAACGGTTGATCCTCGATGCGATGCGCGGCGACCGCACGCTCTTCACCACGGCCGAGGGCATCGAGCGGTTGTGGGAAGTTTCGACACCGCTGCTGGAGGCACCGCCACCGGTGCGGCTGTACCCGCTGGGCTCGTGGGGGCCGAAATCGGTGCACCAGCTGATCGCGCCGCACGCGTGGCGGTTGCCGTTCGAGCGCGCGTGGCGCGACCCGAACAAGGCGGGTGGCTGACGGGTCGCAAGCACCCTTACCCCATCCCTCTCCAAAGGGAGTGGGAGGAAGAGGGAGTCAAGTTACAACGCAGCCGTGATCTCGTACGAGCGCAGCCGCGCGGCGTGGTCGAAAATTTGCGAGGTGATCATCAGCTCGTCGGCGCCGGTGCGCTCGATGAAGGCGAGCAGCTCGCGGCGCACGGTCTCGCGCGAGCCGATCGCGGCGCACGAGAGCACCGAGTCGAGCAGCGCGCTTTCTTGCGGACCGAGACTTTCGCGGTAGCCGGCCTTCGGTGGCTGCAGCTGCCCCGGTCGGCCGCTGCGCAAGGCAACGAAAGCCTGCTGCATCGACGTGGCGCAGAACTGCGCTTCTTCATCGGTGTCGGCCGCGAAGACGTTGAAGCCGAGCATCACGTGCGGCTCGGCGAGTCGCGCCGACGGCTTGAACTGCTGCCGGTACAGCGCCACAGCCTGCATCATCTGCGCCGGTGCAAAGTGCGACGCGAACGCATACGGCAACCCGAGTGCGGCCGCGAGCTGCGCGCCGTAGAGGCTGGAGCCGAGGATCCACAGCGGCACGTCGAGCCCGCGCCCCGGCACCGCGCGCACCGGCAGGCGCGGCTCGGCCGAGAAGTAGTCGGCGAGTTCGAGCACGTCTTGCGGGAACGCGTCGGCGTCGGCGTCGGATGCGAGGTTGCGGCGCAGCGCGCGCGCCGTGATCTGGTCGGAGCCCGGCGCGCGGCCGAGGCCCAGATCGATGCGGCCCGGGTACAGCGATTCGAGCGTGCCGAACTGCTCGGCGATGACCAGCGGCGAGTGGTTCGGCAGCATGACGCCGCCCGCGCCGACGCGGATCGTCTTCGTGCCGCCGGCGACGTAGCCGATCAGCACGGCCGTCGCCGCGCTAGCGACGCCCGGCATGCCGTGGTGCTCGGCGAGCCAGTAGCGCTTGTAGCCCCAGGCCTCGGCGTGCTGCGCCAGATCGAGTGTGTTGCAGAACGATTGCGCGGCGTCGTTGCCCTGCGTGATCGGCGACAAGTCGAGGACCGAGAAAGGAGTGTTCATGAAATGCATGTAAGGGCGAAGGCCGTACGCGCAAGCAGCCTGCGCGAACTCACACGGTGTCGGCCCCCGGTGGCCCGGCGTGAGCGGGCGATGCCACGGGCGGCGCGTTGCGGTGGGTGAGCCGGCGCGTCCACAGCACCACGTCGTCGACAAAGGTGAACAGCACCGGAATCACCAGCAGGCTCAGGAAAGTGCTGGTGATCAGCCCGCCGATCACGACGATCGCCATCGGCGCGCGAAAGCTCGGGTCGGTGCCGAGACCGAAGGCGATCGGCAACATGCCGGCGCCCATCGCGATGGTGGTCATCACGATCGGGCGGGCGCGCTTGTGGCACGCGTCGAGCAAGGCCTCCAGGCGGTCCATGCCCAGGTCGCGGCGCGCCATGATCGCGTACTCGATCAGCAGGATCGAGTTCTTGGTCGCGATGCCCATCAGCATGATCAGCCCGATCATCGACGGCATCGACAGCGCCGTGTGCGTGATGAACAGCGCGAGGAACGCGCCCGGGATCGACAGCACGAGTGCCGAAAGAATTGTCACCGGCTGCACGAAGTCGTGGAACAGCAGCACCAGCACGACGTAGATGCACAGCACGCCGGTCAGCATCGCCAGGCCGAAGCTCGAGAACAGCTCGCCCATCGCCTCGGCGTCGCCCACGGTCGCCTGCGAAATGCCCGGCGGCAGGTTCTTGATGCTCGGTAACGCCAGCACGTTTTTCTCGACCGCCCCGAGCGGCTGGCCGTTGAGCTCGATCTCGAAGTTGATGTTGCGCTGGCGGTCGTAACGGTCGATCTGCGCCGGGCCGCTCTCGATCGTGAGCGTGGCGACGTTGCCCAGCATCACCGGCCCGCGCGAGCCGGGCACGGCCAAGCGCGAGAGCAGGTCGAGGTCGGTGCGGGCGTCGGCGGCGAGCTTCACGACGATCGGCACCTGGCGCTGCGAGAGGTTGAGCTTGGCGAGCGCCTGGTCATAGTCACCCGCGGTCGCGATGCGCAGCGTGTCGGCGATCGCGGCCGAGGTGACGCCCAGGTCGGCGGCGCGGGCCGAATCGGGCCGCACGATCAGCTCGGGCCGCACCAGGCTGCTGGTCGAAACGACGTTGCCGATGCCGGGAATCGTGCGCAGCTCGCGCTCGACGTGGCGCGCGTGCGCGCCGAGCGCGTCGCCGTCCTCGCCGGCCAGCACCAGCACGTACTTCTCGCTCGAACCGCCGAGCCCGACCTTGATGCGCGCGCCGGGGATCACCGCGAGCGCCTCGCGCAGCCGCTCCTCGATCACCTGCTTCTTCACGCCGTGGCGCTCGCCGCGCGGCGTCATGTTGATCGTCAACGTGGCCTTGCGCACCTCGGGTGCGCCGCCGGGTGCGAACGGATCGCCACCGGTCGCACCGCCGCCGATCGCGGTGTAGATCAGCTTCACGTCGGTGTTCTTCTGCACGATCTCGCGCGCGGCTTCGGCCGCGGCGAAGGTCTGCGCGAAGGTCGCGCCCGGCGGCAGCGAGATCGAGACCTGGGTCTGCGACAAGTCGTCGGCCGGGATGAAGCCGGTGGGCAAAAACGGCACGAGTGCGAACGAGCCGACGAGGAACACGGTCGCCGCGATCGTCGTCAGCACGCGGTGCTTCAGCGCGGCCTTGACCCAGCTCATGTAGACCCCGATCCAGCGACCCTCTTTGTGCTCTTTCTTCGGCACTTTCAAGATGTAGGCCGACATCATCGGCGTCAGCATGCGTGCGACCACGAGCGAGATGAAGACCGCGATCGCGGCCGTCCAGCCGAACTGCACGAAAAACTTGCCCGGCACGCCGCTCATGAACGCAGTCGGCAAGAACACCGCGATCAGCGTGAAGGTGGTCGCGATCACCGCGAGGCCGATCTCGTCGGCGGCCTCCATCGCCGCCACGAACGGCGACTTGCCCATGCGCAGGTGCCGCATGATGTTTTCGATCTCGACGATCGCGTCGTCGACCAGGATGCCGACGACGAGCGACAGCGACAGCAGCGTCACGCCGTTGAGCGTGAAGCCGAACAGGTACATCACGCCGAACGCCGGGATGATCGACAGCGGCAGCGCCGTCGCCGAGACCAGCGTGGCGCGCCAGTCGCGCAGGAACAGCCACACGACCAGCACCGCGAGCGCGGCGCCCTCGAACAGCAGCACCATCGAACCCTCGTAGTTCTCCTGCACCGGATCGACGAAGTTGAAGGCCTCGGTGATGGTGATCCCGGGGTGCGCCACCTTGAGTGCTTCGAGCTGCTTGCGCACGCCGGCCGCGACATCGGTCTCGCCCGCGCCGCGGGTGCGCACG
>ENA-OBIO01000095-OBIO01000095.1-metagenomes-genome-assembly--contig:-NODE-95-length-56767-cov-4.79749_pt1 | contig 56767 bp, 42 predicted proteins | sample MGYA00153383_OBIO01 | MGnify analysis MGYA00153383 | reverse complement strand
AAAGCAGGAGATATGTTGGGTAATGCCACAGAAAAAACAGAAGATCTTTGGGACAAAGCAAAAGACAAAGCTGAAGATGCTTGGGATTCCACCAAAGGAAAAGTAGCGGAATTAAAAGAAAAAGCAGAAGACAAGTTTGAGGAACTTAGTGGAAAAAAGGATGATGCGTTAGAAAATCTTAAAAATAAAGTAGAAAATTCTTCAGATGCTGTAGTAAATAAAGCGGATGAAATAAAAAATGACGTACATGATAAAACCAACGACTTAAAAGAAGAAGCCTTGAATGCAGAAGCTACTCGTTTGGCAAATACAAAAGAAGATATGAATAATATATAATTTTATAAAACGAATTAAAAAAAAGCTTCCAATTTTATTGAAAGCTTTTTTTTATCATTACAGTCTTGTAAAATTTGTAAAAATAAAAATAAAATTCATACCAAGCATTGAAAAAATTACATGAGATAAATGATTTTTAGAAAAAAGTGATTTTATCAAACTTCCTGCCAAAATCATTTTTTATAATATTTTATTTGATTTTATTTCTTACATTTGCATTCCTTAAAATAAGTTTGTAGCGCAAGCTCTATCTTAACCGCAAGGATCTTCACTAAACGTTTTAATTAATATATGTCTGCAACAAAAACAAATGCTGCTAAGCGTATCAACTTCGGAAAGGTTGAACTCATAGCGGAACAACCTGATTTGCTCGGAATCCAGATTCAGTCATTTAAAGACTTTTTTCAATTGGAAACCACGCCTGATAAGCGTAACGTAGAGGGATTGTTTCGTGTGTTCAAAGAAAATTTTCCTATAAGCGATACCCGAAACATTTTCGTATTGGAGTTTTTAGATTACTTCGTAGATCCACCACGCTATTCAATAGATGAGTGTATTGAAAGAGGTCTTACTTATGCTGTTCCATTAAAAGCCAAGCTTCGCCTTAGCTGTAATGATGAAGAGCATGTGGATTTTCAAACAATTGTACAGGATGTGTTTTTAGGAAATATTCCTTACATGACACCCCGTGGTACTTTTGTAATTAATGGCGCAGAGCGTGTAGTTGTTAGTCAGCTTCACCGTTCACCAGGTGTATTCTTCGGTCAGTCTATTCACCCGAATGGTACCAAAATATTTTCTGCACGTGTAATTCCTTTTAAAGGAGCTTGGATGGAGTTTGCTACAGATATTAACAATGTTATGTTTGCTTACATCGATCGTAAGAAAAAATTTCCTGTTACTACATTATTACGTTCTATCGGTTTTGAAACTGATAAAGACATTTTGGAATTGTTCGGAATGGCTGATGAAGTTAAAGCTGATAAGAAAAATCTTGAGAAACAAATAGGCAAACGCCTTGCAGCCCGAGTACTACGTACATGGGTAGAAGACTTTGTAGATGAAGATACAGGAGAGGTCGTGTCTATTGAAAGAAACGAAATTATTCTTGAAAGAGATACTGTTTTGGATGAAAGCAATATTGCTACCATTCTTTCTGTAGAAGTTAAAAGCGTTTTCATACAAAAAGAAGAAGTAAGTGGTGATTATTCAATTATTTACAACACTTTAAATAAGGATACTTCTAACTCTGAGTTGGAGGCTGTTCAACATATATACAAGCAACTTCGCGGTGCTGATGCTCCGGATGATGAAACGGCTCGGGGTATTATTGATAAATTATTTTTCAGTGATAAGCGGTATGATCTTGGTGAAGTTGGTCGTTATAAAATCAATCGCCGTTTAGGTCTTGATTTTCCTATTACAAAAAAGGTTCTAACAAAAGATGATATCATTGCCATCATTAAAACACTTGTACAACTTACAAATGGTAAAAGTGAAGTGGATGATATTGATCACTTAAGCAACCGTCGTGTACGTACAGTTGGTGAACAATTGTATGCTCAGTTTGGTGTTGGTCTTGCCCGTATGGCTCGTACAATACGTGAGCGTATGAACGTTAGAGACAATGAAGTATTTACTCCGGTGGATTTAATTAATGCAAGAACACTATCTTCTGTTATCAATTCTTTCTTTGGTACTTCTCAGTTGAGCCAGTTCTTAGATCAAACAAACCCACTAAGTGAGATAACGCATAAGCGTCGTATCTCCGCACTTGGGCCAGGGGGTTTAAGCAGAGAGCGTGCAGGTTTTGAAGTCCGAGATGTGCATTATTCTCACTACGGTCGTTTGTGTACTATTGAAACACCGGAAGGTCCAAACATTGGTTTGATTTCTACACTTTGTGTGCATGCAAAAATCAACGAAATGGGCTTTATCGAAACACCTTACCGTAAAGTAACTGCAGGTAAAGTGGACATGAAAAAAGTAACTTTTTTAAGTGCAGAGGAAGAAGACACAGCAAAGATTGCGCAAGCTAACGTTGACATTGATGAAAAAGGAAATTTTGTAGATGACAGAATTAAATCCCGTCAGACAGGCGATTTTCCAATTCTTGATAAAGGCGAAGTTGAGTGGATGGATGTGGCACCAAACCAGATTGTTGGTCTAAGTGCTTCCTTGATTCCTTTTCTGGAGCATGATGATGCCAACCGTGCACTGATGGGTTCAAACATGCAACGGCAGGCGGTTCCATTAATTAGACCGGAAGTGCCGATTGTTGGTACAGGTTTAGAAGGAAAAGCTGCCCGTGATGCACGTATTCAGGTACATGCAGATGGTGATGGGGTAGTAGAATATGTAGATGCAAATGAAATTCACGTTCGTTACAAGCGAAGTGAAATAGCACAATTAGTAAGTTTTGAAGATGCGCTTACTATTTATAAGTTGACAAAATTCGTACGTACCAACCAAGAGACAACTATCAATTTACGCCCTGCAGTTATTAAAGGTCAAAAAGTTTCTGAAGGCGATTTTCTTACTGAAGGCTATGCAACTTTAGGTGGAGAACTTGCCTTGGGTCGTAATATGAAAGTGGCATTCATGCCATGGAAAGGTTACAACTTTGAAGATGCGATTGTAATTTCTGAGAAAGTAGTAAAAGATGATTTGTTTACCTCTATACATATCAGTGAATTTGAAACAGAAGTGAGAGATACTAAATTGGGAGAAGAGGAATTAACGCCTGATATTCCAAACGTATCGGAAGAAGCTACAAAAGATCTTGATCAGAATGGCATAATTCGAATTGGCGCAACTATTAAAGAGGGTGATATCATTATAGGAAAAATTACACCAAAAGGTGAAAGCGATCCTACACCGGAAGAGAAATTACTTCGAGCAATTTTTGGTGATAAAGCCGGTGATGCAAAAGATGCATCCCTAAAAGCGCCAAGTGGTACAGAAGGTGTTGTAATTGACAAACGTTTGTTTCAACGCGCTAAGAAGGATAAAAATGCGAAGGTTCGTGAGAAAGCTCAGATAGATAAAATTGAGAAAAATCACGAGGCTAATGAAGAAAAATTAATGCAGATGTTGCAGGAAAAACTGCAAACAATGCTTTTGGAGAAAACAAGTCAGGGAATTACAAACAATTTTGGTGAAGTATTAATTGGTAAAGGAGTTAAGTTTACTGTTAAGAATCTTGCGGGAATTGATTATGTAAATGTAAATCCGCTTGGATGGAGTAATGATGAAAAAACGAATGATCTTATTAACACGTTACTTCACAATTACAACATTAAATTCAACGAAGAATTGGGCCGTTACAAAAGAGAGAAATTCAACATCTCAATTGGAGACGAATTACCTGCAGGTGTTTTGAAACTAGCTAAAGTTTACATGGCTATTAAGCGTAAATTAAAAGTAGGAGATAAGATGGCGGGTCGCCACGGTAACAAAGGTATTGTGGCAAAAATCGTTCGTCAGGAAGATATGCCTTTCCTGGAAGATGGAACACCGGTTGACATCGTATTGAATCCCCTGGGTGTACCAAGTCGAATGAACCTTGGACAGATATATGAAACAGCATTAGGCTGGGCAGGTGAAAAATTAGGAGTACGCTTTGCAACACCGATTTTTGATGGTGCTTCTGTAGATGAAATTGCTGAGAACATTGAGAAAGCCGGTCTTCCTAAATTTGGTCATACTTATTTGTATGATGGAGAAACAGGAGATCGTTTTGATCAGAAGGCAACGGTGGGTATAATATATATTATCAAACTCCATCACATGGTAGATGATAAAATGCACGCACGTTCTATCGGACCATACTCACTTATTACACAACAGCCATTAGGAGGTAAAGCACAGTTTGGTGGACAACGTTTTGGTGAAATGGAGTGTTGGGCGCTTGAGGCTTATGGTGCATCCAACATCTTACAGGAATTATTAACTATAAAATCGGATGATATCATAGGGCGAGCAAAAACTTATGAAGCAATCGTGAAAGGCGATAACATTCCTCGAGGTGGTATTCCTGAATCATTCAATGTATTGGTACATGAATTAAGAGGATTAGGATTAGACCTTAAGTTTGAGTAAAAGTTCTTTACATGAATATTGAAAATTGAGTTTTGAATATTGAATATTTGTCTAGCCCCCCGGCAAAGCGAATGTTCAGTATTTAAATATTAAAACTTAATTGTAGAAAAAAGAAACGAACGAATATTCTAAGTTTCTTTATTCAAATTAAGTTTGATTCAAACAGAATTATTAATTATTAATTAGACAATTATCAATTAAATATGGCATTCAAAAAAGAAAATCGTCCGAGAGCAAGTTTTTCTCAGATTACGATTGGTTTGGCTTCGCCCGACAGCATACTTGAAAGAAGCTACGGAGAAGTTTTAAAGCCTGAAACTATTAACTACCGTACTTACAAACCTGAAAGAGATGGTTTGTTTTGCGAAAGAATATTCGGGCCTGTAAAAGATTATGAATGTGCTTGTGGAAAGTACAAGCGTATTCGATATAAGGGAATTGTTTGTGATCGTTGTGGTGTAGAAGTAACGGAAAAAAAGGTTCGCCGTGAAAGAATGGGTCACATTAAACTAGTTGTACCCGTTGTTCATATCTGGTACTTTAAATCATTGCCAAATAAAATTGGTTACTTACTTGGAATGAGTTCTAAGAAATTAGAAACTATCGTTTATTATGAGCGTTTTGTAGTTATCAATTCTGGTATACGTGCAGATAAAGGACAGAATTATGGTGATCTTTTAACAGAAGAAGAATATTTGGATATTTTGGATACACTACCAAAAGAAAACCAAATGCTTCCGGATGAAGATCCAGAAAAATTCGTTGCTAAAATGGGAGCAGAAGCCGTACATGCAATGCTTCAGCGTCTAGACCTTGATCAACTAAGTTTTGATCTTCGTAACTCAGCAGCCAACGAAACATCTCAACAACGCAAGGCAGATGCATTAAAACGTTTGAGCGTTGTAGAAAGTTTTCGTGACGCTAATACAAGGATATTGAACCGTCCTGAATGGATGGTAATGCAATATATCCCGGTTATTCCACCCGAACTTCGTCCATTAGTTCCTTTGGACGGTGGTCGTTTTGCATCTTCCGATTTAAATGATCTTTACCGTCGTGTAATTATTCGTAACAATCGTTTAAAGCGTTTGTTGGAAATTAAAGCACCCGAAGTAATTCTTAGAAACGAAAAAAGAATGTTGCAGGAAGCAATAGATTCTCTTTTTGATAACTCCCGTAAATCAAATGCTGTAAAAGCAGAAGGTGGACGTGCGTTAAAATCTTTGAGTGATGTATTAAAAGGCAAGCAAGGACGTTTCCGTCAGAATCTATTAGGTAAGCGTGTGGATTACAGCGGTCGTTCTGTAATTGTTGTAGGGCCCGAATTAAAAATGCATGAGTGTGGTTTGCCAAAAGATATGGCGGCAGAGTTATTTAAGCCGTTTATTATCCGCAAGTTGATTGAAAGAGGTATAGTAAAAACGGTGAAATCTGCCCGTAAATTGGTAGATAAAAAAGAAGCAATAATCTGGGATATTTTAGAGAATATTTTAAAGGGTCATCCGGTAATGTTGAACAGAGCCCCAACGCTTCACAGATTGTCTATACAGGCTTTCCAACCAAAATTAATTGAAGGAAAAGCAATACAGTTGCACCCTTTGGTAACGGCTGCATTCAATGCGGATTTTGATGGTGATCAGATGGCGGTTCACGTACCGTTAAGCAATGCTTCCATCTTGGAAGCACAGCTATTATTGCTTTCTTCCCATAATATACTTAACCCGCAAAACGGTACTCCAATTACACTTCCTTCTCAGGACATGGTTCTTGGATTGTATTATATTTCAAAAGGAAAGAAATCAATTGGGGATGACATTGTTAAAGGTGAAGGAAAAGCATTTTATTCTGCCGAAGAAGTAATTATTGCTTATAATGAATTGAAAATTGACCTACATGCAAATATTAGGGTAAGAGCTAACTTCCGCAACAGCAACGGTTCTTTGACTTTTAAATTAATTGAAACAACCGTTGGTAGAGTAATTTTTAACCAGTTTGTTCCTAAAGAAGTAGGATTTGTAAATGCTCTTCTTACTAAAAAGAATTTGCGTGAAATTATAGGTGACATCATTAAATGGACATCTGTACCAATCACTGCAAGATTTTTGGATGATATTAAAACACTTGGATATCGCATGGCATTCCGTGGTGGATTGTCGTTCAATATTAATGATCTAATTATCCCTGCAATTAAAGAAGAATTGGTTGCTAATGCACAATTGGAAATTGCAGAGGTAATGGATAGTTACAACATGGGTTTAATTACAAACAATGAGCGTTACAACCAGATCATTGATATTTGGAGTCGTGTAGATACGAAAGTTACGGAAACATTGATACGTGATCTTGCCCAGGATAAACAAGGTTTCAACTCAGTTTACATGATGCTTGATTCCGGTGCTCGTGGATCTAAACAACAAATTAAGCAGCTTGCAGGTATGAGGGGTTTGATGGCTAAGCCACGTAAATCTGGTTCATCAGGAAGTGAGATTATTGAGAATCCAATTCTTGCAAACTTTAAAGATGGCCTAAGTGTATTGGAATATTTTATTTCCACCCATGGTGCCCGTAAAGGTTTGGCTGATACAGCATTGAAAACAGCAGATGCCGGTTACTTAACAAGAAGATTGGTGGATGTGGCTCAGGATGTTGTAATCAATGAAGAAGATTGTGGAACCCTTAGAGGTATTGCAACTTCAGCATTAAAAGATAACGAAGATATTATTGAACCATTGAGTGATAGGATTGAGGGCAGAATGAGTTTGCATGATGTCTTACATCCTGTTACAGAAGAAATTTTGGCTTCTGCAGGTAAAGAAATAAGTACAGATACTGCAAAATTAATTGACGAAAGTGGTATAGATACTGTTGAAATACGTTCTGTACTTACTTGCGAAAGCAAACGTGGTGTGTGTGTAAAATGTTATGGTAAAAACCTTGCGTCAGGCTCTATTGCACAGCGTGGAGATGCTGTAGGTATAATTGCAGCACAGTCAATTGGTGAGCCTGGTACTCAGCTTACATTACGTACTTTCCACGTGGGTGGTGTTGCGGGTTCTACTTCGGTTGAAAGTAGCTTATATGCTAAGTTTGACGGTACTTTACAATTTGATGGATTGCGTACAGTATCTACAGAAGATGCTGAAGGCAAAAAGCAGGTTGTAGTAATTGGTCGTACAGGTGAAGTAAGAAATATTGATGTAAAATCTGATCGTTTATTAAACAGCATGCACGTTCCTTACGGGTCTGTATTAAAAGTAAAAGACGGACAGAAAGTAGCTAAAGGAGATCGTATTTGTACTTGGGATCCATTTAACAACGTAATTGTTGCGGAAGTAAGTGGTATCATTAAATTCGATGCTTTATTGGAAGGTATAACTTACCGTGATGAAGCAGATGAGCAAACCGGTCACAGAGAGAAAGTGGTTATTGATACAAAAGATAAAACCAAATTACCATCTATTATTGTGGAAGGTAAGGAGAAGAAAGGATACAACTTGCCGGTAGGGTCTCACATTGTTATTGAAGAGGGCGATCAGGTAAGAAGCGGTCAGGTATTGGTAAAAATTCCTCGTGTGTTAAGCAAGTTGAAAGATATTACCGGTGGTTTGCCCCGTGTAACTGAGTTGTTTGAGGCTCGTAATCCTAGTAACCCTGCGGTAGTTTGTGAGATTGATGGTGTAGTAGCATTTGGAGCAATCAAGCGTGGTAACAGAGAAATTATTGTAGAAGCAAAAGATGGTGTTGTACGTAAATATTTGGTTCCTTTAAGTCGCCAGATTCTTGTTCAGGATGGGGATTTTGTAAAAGCAGGTTCTCCATTATCTGATGGTCAAACTGCTCCAGCAGATATACTTGCTATCAGAGGTCCATTTGCAGTTCAGGAATATGTGGTAAATGAAATACAGGAAGTTTACAGATTACAGGGTGTGCGCATAAACGACAAACACGTTGAAGTAATTGTTCGCCAGATGATGAGAAAAGTAACCATTGAAGATGCGGGTGATACAATATTCTTAGAAGGAGATACAGAAGATAAACAAGAGTTTAATACAGAGAACGATAACATCTTTGATAAAAAAGTTGTTATTGAACATGGTGATAGCGTTAAGTTTAAAACAGGTCAGATTGTTACCCTTCGTGATGTAAGAGAAGAGAATTCTATTTTAAGAAGAGCAGATAAAAAACTGATTGAATTCCGCGATGCAAAACCTGCAACATCTTCACCGTTGTTGTTAGGTATTACAAAAGCATCATTGGGCACACAAAGTTGGATATCTGCCGCATCATTCCAGGAAACTACAAAAGTACTTTCATCTGCAGCTATACAGGGTAAAACAGATCCTATGCTTGGATTAAAAGAAAATGTAATCACCGGTCATCACATACCTGCAGGTACAGGTTTGCGAGAGTTTGAAAATATGATAGTAGGAAGCAAAGAAGAATACGAAACTTTAATGACTACAAAAGAAGCGATGACATTTGATGAAGATGAGTAAGACAATTTGCAAATATGAACATTTGCAAATAAAAAAATAAATTAAAAGGAGTAAGATGAAAATCTTGCTCCTTTTTTTATTATAACATAACCATCGGAAATCTATTTTTAAAATTAAGTCACCTCACAAACATCTTTAAATGAACACAGTATGGTAATAACTTTCCCATGTTGTTAGAATTATTGCCCTTTAAAATAAATATTTGTAGTAATTCTCATCAATAAAAATCTTAGGTTTAAATTTTTATGGCATTATTAATGAATTAAATATCTTGGTTTTTCATAGGATATTGGACTAAATCGGGACTTAATTTTTGTTAAGTCCCCTTTTATTTTACCCAAAACCAAATTAACTTGTTTATGTATAATTATAAACTGAGGTTAAAAACTCCCAAAATTCAAATCAATTATTTAAGGAATACAGCGTTTATGTTAACTTACAATTTCTAAAAATTATTGTACTGATGAGACCATTTTTTATTGCAGTTAATTCCTTATTAATTATTGCGGTTATTTTCTTATATGTAAAAGTTTACAAGAAAAATACCGATAAAAAAATTGAATCTCTAAGTAATGTTATTAACAATAATGTTAGTAATCAAAAAGGTGCAACAATTGCTTTTGTTGAGCTCGATTCACTAAACGAAAAAATTGGTTTTATCAAAGACCGCAGAAAAGAACTAGAGATTGAACAAAAGGGTATTGAGACTGATTGGCAAAATGGTTACAGAGGATTAGAAAATCGAAAAAATGTTTTTTTAAAAAGGGGGAATTCAATTACTCAACAGGAAGCAGAAAAGTTTCAGGGCGAATTATTACAGCAACAGCAGCAGGTTGATGAAAAAAAACGAAATCTTACTCAAAAACTTAGTGAAAAAAGTTATAAGTTTATGGACGACATACAAAAAAAGTTAAAAGATTTTTTGAATGAGTACAATAAAACAAAAAATTATCAGTACATACTTACCACAGGTACAGGTTTAGATTATATGCTTTATAAAGATTCTTCATTTAATATTACGAAGGACGTAATTAAAGGAATGAATGAATTAATGATTACTAAAAAGTAATTTTTAAAGTGTAGACTTTTTATTGAATCCAAGTTTTTCAGTTTCAATTTTGCAATTCTCTATAGTATTATTTACAACCCTTTAATTATATTGTCATTCTAAATTAACTACATGGCTGAAAGTATACAAGAGTTTAAACCTTCATTGGGATTATTAGATGCAACGATGATTGTAGCAGGCTCTATGATCGGCTCTGGAATTTTTATTGTAAGCGCAGATATAACAAGAAATGTTGGCAGCGCCGGGTGGCTCATAGCCGTATGGCTTATTACGGGTTTTATGACGTTAACTGCTGCAATAAGTTACGGAGAATTAAGTGCTATGTTTCCTAAAGCCGGTGGTCAATATGTTTATTTAAAAGAAGCATATAATCCCCTTGCAGGGTTTTTATATGGCTGGAGCTTTTTTGCAGTCATACAAACTGCAACTATTGCTGCGGTAGGTGTGGCGTTTTCAAAATTTGCAGGATATTTTATACCCGCCTTGGAACTTAATGACAACAACGTATTGTTTCAATTTTTTGGGCTTAAAATTTATACTGCACAAATGGTTTCTATTTTATTAATAGTATTCTTAACATGGATAAATACAGGCGGAATAAAAAGTGGTAAAATAATACAAACTGTATTCACTGTTGTAAAATTATTATCTCTTTTTGGGTTAATATTTTTTGGGTTTTTGCTTGCAGCTAAAACTGAAATATGGAATGCCAACTGGCAAGATGCATGGGGAATGAAAACCAGAAATGCTGACGGAAGTATTTTAGGTGGAGTTGCAGGAAGTGCAGTATTGGGGGCTATAGCAGCATCTATGGTGGGTTCTATTTTTAGCAGTGATGCTTGGAACAACGTGACCTTCATAGCCGGTGAAGTACGTAATCCTAAGAGAAATATTGGACTTAGTTTATTTTTTGGAACTCTAATAGTAACTTTAATTTATGTAGCAGCAAACCTTATGTACATAAGTGTACTGCCTTTAGCTGATATCGCTTCAGCACCACAGGATAGAGTTGCAGTAAGTGCAAGTAAAGCTATTTTTGGAAATATAGGTACTTATGTAATTGCTATCATGATTATGATATCAACTTTTGGTTGTAACAACGGGCTGATACTTGCAGGTGCTAGAGTTTATTATACAATGGCAAAAGACGGATTATTTTTTAAAAAAACAGGTATACTTAATAAAAATAATGTTCCCGAATTTGCACTTTGGATACAATGCATTGTCGCATCTATACTTTGTTTAAGCGGTAGATATGGCGATCTGTTAGATATGATTTCTTTTGTGGTAGTATTATTTTATGCACTTACCATTGCAGGGATTTTTATTTTAAGAAAAAAGATGCCCAACGTTGAAAGACCTTATAAAGCTTTTGGTTATCCGGTGTTACCTGCTATTTATATAATTATGGCACTAGCTTTTTGTGCGCTGCTTATTTTTTATAAACCAACTTATGCAGGTTGGGGCCTTGCGATAGTTCTTGCTGGTATTCCCATTTATTACATAGCCGTTGCTAACAATAAAAATTTGGACAAATAATGAATGTTGATGAATTTGATAAACTGTTTGAATCGTTTTCTTCTTTAAAAATTGGGGTTGTTGGGGATATAATGCTTGATACCTATTGGTGGGGTAAAGTGGACAGAATATCTCCTGAGGCGCCTGTGCCTGTGGTAGCAGTGAGGAATAAAGAACAACGTATTGGTGGAGCTGGAAACGTTGCCATAAATGTTGCAGCGCTCGGAGTATCTGTGAGTATTATTAGTGTTACAGGGAATGATGATGAAGGCAGACAACTACTTTCTTTACTAAAACAAAATAATATCAGTACTGAATATATTTATAAAAGTGATGTCCGAATTACTACCAATAAAATTAGAATAATAAGCCGAAACCAGCATATGATGCGGCTTGATGCTGAGGTTACCACTTCGCTCAACTCATTTGAAGAAGAAAAACTCATTACTGCCTTTACAAACTATGCAACGGAAGAAAAACCACAGCTGATAATCTTAGAAGACTATAATAAAGGCGTTTTGACTGAAAAATGTATCAATGAAATTATCAGTATTTGTAAGAATAAAAATATTTTAACTGCAGTAGATCCTAAACGTAAAAACTTTTTTGCATATAAGGGTGTAGATATCTTTAAACCTAATTTGCATGAAGTAAAAGAAAGTTTAAATATTTTAGATAATAGAATTTCTGAGGAATCATTGCAGGATATGCATAAACATTTAAAAGAAAAATTACATCATGCAATTTCATTTATTACCCTTTCAGAAAAGGGTGTTTATTACGAAAGTGAGAATGAAAAAGCAATCATCCCAACGCATATACGAAGCATTGCCGATGTAAGTGGTGCTGGTGATACGGTTATAGCAGTTGCTTCTGTAGTATTTGCTGCAAGTAAAAATATTCGGCTTATGGCAGAAATAGCAAATATTGCAGGCGGGCTTGTTTGTGAGGAAGTTGGTACAGTTGCAATCGATAAAAATAAATTATTGACAGAATGTAAACATTTACTTGCTGTAGAATCTCAGTAGATAAAACTATAGTATTTATACCCTAAAAATTTAAAATAAATCTGATAGGATTAAAAAAAATATATATGCAACAATTCTCAATAGTAATTCACGGCGGAGCCGGAACAATTTTAAAAGAAGATATGACACCCGAGCTTGAAAAAGCATATAGCCAGGGTTTAGATGAAGCTTTGTCTGCGGGTTATGCAGTTTTAGAACAGGGAGGTGCCGCGTCAAATGCAGTGAAAGCAGCTATTGTTGTATTAGAAGATAATTTACTTTTTAATGCAGGAAGAGGTTCTGTATTTACAAAAAAAGGCGTGCAGGAAATGGATGCTGCAATTATGGATGGCAAAAATCGTGAAGCCGGTGCAGTGGCGGGAGTAAGAAATGTAAGAAATCCAATCGAACTTGCAGCAGAAGTAATGCACAACAGTAACCATGTTTTTTTAAGTGGCAAAGGCGCCAATGATTTTGCCATAAAGCAGGGCATAAAATTAGAGCCTGATGAATTTTTCTTTTCGCAATTTAGATACGACCAATGGAAGGCTATGCGGGACAGTGATAATTATTCTTTAGATCATACTCACCAGGGACTCGAAGAATTAATGAAAGATAAAAAATTTGGAACTGTGGGTGCTGCTGCTTGTGACAAGGTAGGTAACATTGCTGCAGGCACAAGCACAGGTGGAATGACAAATAAAAAGTACGGTAGAATTGGTGACAGCCCCATTATTGGTGCAGGTACTTATGCAAACAACACAACATGCGCCATTAGTTGCACGGGACATGGTGAACCATTTATTAAAGCTGTGGCAGCCTACGATGTAGCCGCACATATGGAATATAAAGGGTTAAGTCTGCACGATGCTATGAGTGAGGTAGTAAATAAAAAATTAATAGCCCTTGATGGTGAAGGCGGAATGATTGGTGTAGATGCGAAAGCAAACATATGTATGATGTTTAACAGTGCCGGAATGTACAGAGCCATGCAGCATAGCAATGGACAAAAAGTTATTTCGATTTACAAAGATTAATTTTTTAAGCAATAAAAGTATTAGATACAACGGATGAAAAAATTCGCAATAATTGTTGCCGGAGGAGCCGGAACAAGAATGAACAACATTACACCCAAACAGTTTCTGTTATTAAAAGGGAAACCTGTACTTTTCTATGCAATAAATACTTTTTTAGAAACCTATGATGACTGTAAAATTATATTGGTTTTGCCTGAAGAGCATGTAGGGGTAGGGCAGGAATTAATAGATGCTTTTTTTGATTATAAAAAAATCCAAATTGTAATTGGAGGGTGGACAAGATTTCATTCTGTACAAAATGCTCTTAAAATTGTTAATGTAGAAGACAGTGTCATTTTTGTACATGATGCTGTGCGTCCTTTGCTCAGCAGTAATTTGATAAACAGATGTTATAATTCAGTTTTAGAATTTGGTACGGCAATTCCTGTTGTGGATTGTAAAGACAGTGTTAGAATTACTAATGAAAACGGTAATGAAGCTGTAGAAAGAAGTACAATAAAACTGGTGCAAACTCCCCAAGCTTTTCATAGTAAAATATTGCTACCTTCTTTTTTCGGAATAGATTATAAAGATAAATTTACTGATGAGGCCTCCGTTGTCGAAGCCTTTGGATTAAAAGTCTCTTTAGTAGAGGGAGAAGAAGAGAATATAAAAATAACAAAAACTACAGATCTTTTAATTGCGCAAGCAATTTTAAGCAGCAGAGAAAATTAAAATTATTTTTTGAAAAGTTTTATCAGTTTAGGTAAATGATTGAATTTGATAGAAAAATATTTTTGATTTAAAGGAGTCATTGACTGATAAAAATCTGCAATTCCTTTTATATCAGAACCTTCGAAATCAAATATTAAATTGCTTTCAGAAAATTCCTTTATTATTGAATTATATAAAAAATGATTTGCACTTAATTTTCTTCCTTTTAGGGTTACAGAAGGTGATATATTATAAATTCTTTTTTCATCTCTTAATAAAATAATTCCGGCGTATATTTCTCCCTTTATACTTGCAGTTCTTAATACAATATTGTTTTTTTTAATTAACTCATTACAATTTTTGCTTAGTGCATCGTAGTCCTTTTGTTTTACTGACAAAAATCTTGAACCATAAAGTTTTTTAAAGAGATCAACTAATGGTTCCACTATGCTTAATTTCTCATAATCAAATGAATATTTTTTTGCCTTCTTTACATTTTTAATAAAAACATTACTAAAATTTGACGCAATTTCTAAGTAAGATTTATTAAGTGGGAGTATAAAGTTATTTAATGCTTTAATTTGCAAGTTTGGAACATTTACAAATTCATTTGCATAATTTAAATTTATTTCTGCAAATTTAAAATGTTTTAAAATCTCGGCTAAAAACAAGTTTATTATTTTTTGATCTATGGATTTCTTAAAAAAAATACCCCCCTGTTGTAAAAATGCCGGTTGATATAAATAAGAGATGCCATATTTATTTCGGAATGTAATAGGCATTATGGCCTGATAATCATCTAAAATCAAAGCATCCCATTGACAAGAGGTACAATTATCTAAATAAAAGGAATGCACATAAATTAAAGAATTGAGCGAATTTAAAATGCACTCATCCCATTTACTTTTATCAATTTCACTATGCTTTAAATATTTTATTATCACGTTTATAAACTTGGTTGCGAAAATATTTTACTTAAACTTAGCTGCTGTATGTCAATGTTGAAAGAAATATTTTTCACAAATCTTTTTTCTGTAATGGTTGATTTAAAATAGTCGCTGTAAACTTTGCTGTAAACAAATGGTAAATAAACGTTCAGCACATCTTTAAACAATGATATTTGCAATCCTGCATCGTACAAAAAACGGCCTGTACTGTTGTTTTTTTGCCATGCTTCTGCATAAGTTCCAAAATCAAAAAATAGTTTTACCGGAATTTTTATCGGCAACAACTCCAGCGGATTTATATTTTTAGGAATAGATGTTGTAAGATTTATTGCTCCAAGCCAATCGTCTGTTTTACCTATTTTACTACTCAATAAATCTGTACGAACTTTAAAAAAGCCATCACGGTTCATTATCTGCTGACTTGCAAAACCATCAAATTCATTTCTTCCAACAAAATAATTACTGTAACTGTAATCTTCAAAACCCTTGGGTCCGCTCATGTTTAAATGATAAATATCTGTTCTAAACTGGTTGGTAAAACTTTTATTAACTGTGTAAATAAATTTGCCTGCAAACAACCGAACGTTTAAACCACCTTTATGGCTATAATTGAAAAAATAATTTCCGGTCAAATTAAGTCTTACAAAACCATCACCCTGTTCACCCTGTATTACTGCATTGTAAGGATAAAGTACCCTGTTGTTTTCTAAACTAAATTGCAACTGGTTCAAATAACGTTGTTGTTTCGGATAAGTAATTACATCAATGTTATTTACAATATCCCTTTTAAATAATACACTTGCTTCGTTTATAAGAAATGTTTTAAACTGTACAAATTTTTTTACCTGGCTGCGGGAATTTTTATTTGTGAACAGATATTTTAAAGAGGGTGTAAGTTTAGAGAACTCTAAAGGGTTTTTTGTATTTGTGGAATCTGTAAAAGAGCCACCCGTAAATTTTGCTCCGCTTAAAGAGAGTGTTAACTTATCTCCATAAGCTGAAGGCAACCAAAAATATTCCAGCCTGCCAATACCATTTAGCTTTTTTGTACCTGTTGCAAATAATGGGGTTGCTATAAATTGAAAATTACTGGGAGGTAAATTATAGTTATGTACAATTGCGCCAATCATAAATTTATCGTAATAATTGTAGCCCAAAGCAGGCGCCACAGATATGTAATGATATTTAGCTGTTTCTTTTAAATTAAAAAAATCGGTCAGCTTAATTTGTTTTTTTTGAGCCATTTCTAATTCTCCTTTTTTATTTAAAAGTTCAAACAATTTTTCAAGAGATTTACCGGAAACTTCCTCTGCAACTGTCTGAAAATCTGTCGGAGTTGGATGTTTGAATTTCCATTTTTCATAGTATGCACGCATGATATTATTAAAAGTTTTGATCCCCAATTCCGTTTCCATTTTCTTTAGCCAAAGTGTAGTTTTTGTGTATGCTATCAGGTTATAGTTTAATCCTGAAAATTTTTCCGAAATGGTATTTATAGGTTGATCTTTTTTTAATTTAATAAATGTTTGTAACAAATTATTTTCAGGATATTTAGTTATTTTTTTACTAATAAAATTATTATTGACTTTGCGGTTGTTGATTCTTGTTGCAAATGCTCCATCAAATTTTTGATCATAAAAACTGTTCATCCCCTCATCCATCCATGGATATTGTCTTTCATTTGTAGCAAGTATACCGCAAAACCAATTATGACCTACTTCATGGTTTATAACTGATTCCAATGTAGCCTCTGAATTGCCGGCAGTTAATAATGTAATGGTTGGATATTCCATTCCACCGCTTGTTGGCGAGGCATTATCAACAACACTTACATCATTATAAGGATACTCGCCTAGCCATTGACTTTTTGATACTATCGCTTTTTTTATAAATGATAAACTGTTTACCCATAACAATTGATTGGATGATAGAAAGTAGGCAAAAATATTTATTACTTTGCCTGAAGAAAGCATTAAGGTATCTTCTTTTACCAGAAATGTTTTATCAGCAAACCATGCAAAATCGTGCACGTTATTTTGTAAATATTTTAAAGTTTTAAATGATGATGAAGAATTAAGTACGATAACCTTTTTTAAATCTTTTTTATCTGGTTTTAAAATAATGGAATTACTCTTTTTTTTAAGCCATAATTTTTCATCTTCATTCTGAAGGTCACCAGTTGCGGCTACAATATAATTTTTGGGAACAGTTATTTCAATTTCAAAATTTCCAAACTCGCTGTAAAATTCTCCTTGGTCTAAATAGGGCATTTCGTGCCAACCATTTTTATCATAGACCGCGGGTTTTGGATACCATTGTGTTAACTGATATGACTGTCCGATATGACCACCTCTTGAAAAATTATAAGGTAATTTTACATGGAAAGGGGTTTCTATTTTAATCATCTTACCGGGTATTAAAGGCTGTGGCAGCAATAGTTTTATAATATCCTGATGCTGCGGATGATCTTCTGTTGATGCATTTATTTTATCAACTTTGAAATTTAATTTATTTATATATCCTTTTTTATTTTCAGGAGAAAAATAAAAGTCGGTTCGACCATTTACAAGCAGCTGGTCACTAAATGCAGTTCGGTCATTTTTAAATGCATTTTGCCAAAGATGTATCCAAATAAAAGTTAGTGTATCAGGAGAATTATTGTAATAATCAATTTGCTCAAAACCTGTAATGCTGTTATCTAGATCATTTAAAGTTACTGAGATTTTAAAGTCGTTTTTTTGCTGCCAGTATGTTTGCTGGGAATAAGTTAACTCCGCAAAAAATAAAATAATGGTTAACAGCAGTAGTTTTTTCAAAAAAATTATTTTATCAAAAATAATGAAATTAGAGAGAATACTAAGCTAAGGGAATTACTTTTCTAATGTCTAATTGTTGAATACTATTGCACAATAAAAGCTGAAGAAAGTTATACTACTGAAGGGCTGCGTTGCTTACTTTTAAAATCTTTTTATTGCCTTTGAACAAAAAGGTTTTGCGGGCGACGAACTTTTATTGATTTGTATTGAAGTTCTAAAAACACTTAATTTTTTAATTATTTACCTGTGCCCGAAAGGATAATTCGGATAGTGTGAAACATTATTTTAAAGTCCAGTGAAAGAGAAATATTTTCTACATAAATAAGGTCGTACTGCATTCTTTCTATCATTTCATCAAGTGATGTTGCGTAACCAAATTTTACCATTCCCCATCCTGTAAGTCCGGGCTTAACCTTAAAAAGATATTTATATTCAGGATTTAATTTTATCAATTGGTCAATGTAGAATTTTCTTTCTGGCCGGGGACCGACAAGGCTCATGTTTCCAATTAATATATTCCATAATTGTGGTAATTCGTCCAATCTCCACTTGCGCATTGATTTACCCCATCTAGTTATTCTGCAGTCGTTATCACTACTTAACATGGGACCTTCTTTTTCTGCATCTATTTTCATAGACCTAAGTTTAAACATCTTAAAAGGTTTGCCCTTAAAACCTATACGTTCCTGTGAAAAAAATATTGGACCAGGCGAGGAAAACTTTATTCGTAAAATAGCGTAGGCAAAAACAGGAGAAATTATTATACCGCCAATTATGGTTAAAAAAATATCTGATAATCTTTTTATATTCTGTTGCCAAAGCGGCATTTCTCCAAATTGTACATCTATTAAAGGAATTCCCATTACGTTCGTGTTTTGTAGCGCTCCGCTTAAAATATCGAGTGTATCAGGTGTTATTTTTATATTCACATTTTTATTGCTTAATTTATTCATTATCTCTGTAATCATTTTTCTATCGTTGTTGTCCACAGCAATAATAATCTCTTCTATATTTTTATAAATAATAATTTCTGAAATATTTTCTATTGTGTTGTAATGTTGAATAGTTGTAATTGGAAACTTAACCTGACTAAGTCCTAAATTTATATAATCAGTAATAATAAATCCTGAATAATCATTGGACTTTGAAAATTTTTTATAAAATTCATTGGCTTTATTTCCCGACCCTATCAGCAGTGAGTTGAAAAAAACTTTTTTCTCTTTAAGCTGTTTTTTTGTTTGCGATAAAAATATCATTCGTATTAGCGTACTGCAAAACATAACTGGAAACAGCAGTAAATAAAATTCAGAATAATAATCGTAGTTATTTGTTTTTGGGTTTTTTAGAATAAAAAAAAAGAGTAAAAATAAACAGCCTATAACCGTTATAAATATTGTTTTAAAAAATTCTACTACCCGTGATTTTTGATAAAGAGAAATATAAGTTCCTGCAATAAAATGTAGACATATCCAACCGGTTACATACATCACCAAGCCAATGTAAAAACCTGAAGGAATTATAAATTTATTACCATAAAGTTGTGTGCGGAAATAATAAAAAGCCACCCATGTAAATACTGCAACAACCAAATCTGCAAATAGGTACCAGCCAATATTTATTCTGGGTTGTTTCAAAAATTGGTTTTTAGTTTACAGGTGTGTTTATTTTAGCCAAAATCTGGTGGGCAACCTCCATTGCTCTGAATCCATCAACAACGGTAACAGCAGTTTCAGTTTGGTTAAATATTGCATTTTTAAATGCTGTCAATTCTTCTTTCATTGCGTTGGTATCGGTTACAACAGGGTTGGCAATTGCTACGGTTTTTTTTCCTTTACCAGTATCAATGTCAAATGTAAATACATTTTTATCTGTAGTTGCGTTTTGGCTGATGATTTCTGTTTTCTTTTCTAAAAAGTCAATACCGATGTATGCATCTTTTTGAAAGAGTCGCATCTTTCTCATTTTTTTCATTGAAATGCGGCTGCTCGTTAGGTTGGCCACGCATCCATTGTCAAACTCAATTCTTACGTTGGCAATATCTGGAGTTTCGCTTAAAACAGAAACACCGTTTGCGGAAATGTAACTCACATCGCTTTTTACAAGTTGTAAAATAATATCAATATCATGTATCATTAAATCTAAAATTACACTTACATCAGTACCCCGAGGATTAAATTGTGAAAGTCTGTGTACTTCAATAAACATTGGATCCAGCGTATAGTTTTTTAAAGCAACAAATGCAGGATTAAACCTTTCTATGTGCCCTACCTGAAATTTTAGGTTAGATTCAACAGCGAGCTTTAAGAGGGATTTTGCTTCGTCCATTGTATTTGTAAGTGGTTTTTCTACAAACACATGTTTGCCTCTTCGCAATGCAAGAGCACAAAGCTCGTAATGTTGTGTTGTTGGGGCTACAATATCTACAGCATCACAGTTATCTAATAATTCTTCACATGTATTAAATCTTTCAATTTTATATTTTTCAGTAACTGCTTTTGCATTTGTTTCATCTGTATCAAAGAAACCTACAACAGTTACGTCTTCAATTTCAAGCCAATTGTTTAAATGAAATTTCCCTAAATGTCCTACACCAATAATTCCAATCTTAAGCATATAATTAGTTTAACCCGGGTTGTATTTGTATTGTTTTACTCTTCCCAAAAGCCCATGTTTCCAAATTTTTTTATGCGGTTATCAACTCTTTCCTTTGCCGGGATTTGTTTTAATTCTTGTAAAGTTTTTATAAGATAATTTCTCAGTATTTCCGCAGCTTCGTCATAATCCCAATGTGCTCCACCAATTGGTTCAGGTATAACTTCATCTACCAAACCAAAGGACAGCATATCTTTGCCTGTGAGCTTTAGTTGTTCTGCAGCAGTTTCTTTTTTATCCCAGCTGCGCCACAAAATGCTGCTGCAACTCTCAGGCGATATAACAGAATACCAGGTATTTTCCATCATAACTACTCGATCGCCCACACCTATACCCAAGGCCCCGCCACTTGCACCTTCTCCAATAATAACACATATTACTGGCACTTTAAGGCTAATCATTTCAAATATATTTCGGGCAATAGCTTCGCCCTGTCCCCGTTCTTCTGCTTCAAGCCCTGGATATGCACCCGGCGTATCTATTAAAGTTATAACGGGTTTATTAAATTTTTCTGCAAGTTTCATCAAACGCAATGCTTTTCTGTAACCTTCAGGATTTGCCATTCCAAAATTTCGCAACTGGCGTGTCTTAGTGTTGGTACCTTTTTGTTGACCAATAATCATTACCGTTTCTCCATTCAACTGCGCAAACCCCCCAACCATAGCTTTATCGTCTTTAACGTTTCTATCACCATGAAGTTCAGTAAAAGCAGAACACATTTTTTCAATGTATTTTAATGTGTAAGGCCTGTCAGGATGACGACTCATTTGAACCCTTTGCCACGGAGTTAAATTTTTGGTTATTCCTTTTTTTGTTTCATCAATTTTTTCTTGCAGCAATCCTATAGCACTGCTCATATCTGTATCAGATTTTTCTTGCGTAATGTTTAATTGTTCTATTTGTTCATACAATTCTTTTAGTGGCTTTTCAAATTCGAGATATTGCCTGTTCTTTAGTTGTGGCATAATGTTTAACCTTTAAGGAAGTTTAGAGGTGTAATATAATTTGTAAAGATGGAGTTACATTTTTTTTAGAAAGTTTGTTTACAAAATATAAATTACTGTATATTTGCAATCTGGAAAAAAAACAAGATTGCTTAAAATCAAATATGTTTTTTAAGGAAATGGGTTGGTAGTTCAGTTGGTTAGAATGCTGCCCTGTCACGGCAGAGGTCGCGGGTTCGAGTCCCGTCCAGCCCGCGCTTAGAATTTTATACCTTGTGATCTTAGAATTACAAGGTATTTTTATTTTGATAAATAATCTACGTTACATTCCTTTAAATTTTTTTAAAAAAATCTCCAATCCATTTTTAGGATTAATATTCTTTACAAAATAATGTAGTAAATCTCATTAAAAAAAACCCATAAAGTTGATGTATTATTCCAATTCTTTAAGGTTTCAATATTTTTTCTTTTTAAGGTAAAGTTGAGGAGTAAATTCACTTCGGCTATTATCTGTTTGATTAAATTCTAATTTATAGGAAAAAACATAAAACCCTAATTTATCCATTTATTTATTTAATTTTTATTTTATATAAAATAATTGTAATTTAGTTTACTTTATTTTAGATATAGGTAATAAGAATGATCATGGAGGTATTGAGTTTCTTTCTATTATCAAAGTATTTTAAAATGAATCATTAATTATCTATTAATTTAAAAATTTGGTTTTTAAAATTTAAAATTCAATTTACTTATTGTGCCTCTCGTTTCTTTATAAAAATATCCTATTAGAAATCTGAATGCTTTTATTCACTTTAAAAATTTTTTATTATGAAACAAAAACTGAATTTGATTATTGTTTTTTCGACATGTTTGTTTTTTACGGAATGTAAAAAGGAAACATTGTCTACAGACCAGGCTAATTTAACAGATGGAAATGTACAATTACAAAAGTCTGAGGGTACAGCAACAATGAAAACATTAACAACAGGACTTATTTATCCCAGGGGATTAAAATTCGGACCCGATGGAAATTTATATGTTGCTGAGGCAGGAAATGGGGGTAGTACAAAAAGTTGCATTGCCCTTCAACCTCATATTTTCTCGCCTTATTATGGTAGTCCTACCGGGGGACGGATATCCCGGATTAATCCTTCGTCAGGTATCCGCGTAACTGTAGTTGATAACTTACCTACAAGCGTTGGAACTAACAGAGATAAATCTCCAGCAGATGCTTTTGGACCGGCAGATGTGGCCTTTATCGGTAACACGCTTTATGTTCTTCAGGCAGGAGCAGGTTGCGGTCATGGAGTTCCATCCTCATCCAACGGTATTTACCGAATTAATGCAGATGGGAGCCATATTATTGTCGCAGATTTGGGTGCATGGTCGGTAGCACATCCTGGGGCTCATTCTGAACCGGGTGATTATACACCTGAAGGCAATTGGTATAGCATGACCGTTGCAGAAAACAATTTTTATGCATTAGAACCCAATCATGGTAATTTTGTAAAAGCTGGATTGGATGGAAAAATTCAATTAGTAACTGATATTTCTGCAAGTCAGGGTCATATTGTTCCAACTGCATTGGATTACAAAGGCAATTTTTTTATTGGTAGTCTAGGAGAATTTCCGATTGACGGCAATTCCAGCATTTTTAAGGTTACACCATCTGGCAATATGAAAAAAATAGCGACCGGATTTAGTGCTATTATAGGGCTTGTTGTTGATAAAAAATCAAACATGTATGTGCTTGAGCTGACTGCGGGATTTCCTTATCCTACCCCGGGAGCAGGTAGGATTAGAAAAATAAATCCTAATGGAACTGTAGAAGATGTAATATCAGGATTAAAATTGCCAACCGCAATGACAATGGGTCCCGATGGAAATTTGTATGTTTCTGGTTGGGGCTTTGGACCTCCATTGGGTGAGATAATAAAAGTAACATTGAACGACTAATTATTTAAACGACACGATAAGAAAGATGTCTTCAATTTTTTGAAGGCATCATTTTTTATTAAAATATTTTTAAAGCAATTGTTAGTGCTTGAATAGGTCCATAATAAATCAATGAAGGAATTTAGGTTGTTGAAACCGTTTTTTATTTTATAATATTGCTGAAACTGTTAAACTCGATGAGTTATATGCATTTCGAATAAAACTGCATCAAAAACCTGTTTGACCATCTTGTGAAGTATTGTTTCCGTTATTTTTTGGATGTTTGTAATGCATTCCGTTTAAATTTAATTCTTCATCTTTTATTCTCCATGCATATCTATTAGCCTCTGCACCAAAATATGGAAAAGCAATTAAATTTCTGGAACTAACATAATCTTGAAAAAAATATTGAATCCTAAAACCAGATCATATGTTTTATTTATTAAGGGATATTAATAAAGATTATGATTTTACAATGATCAATGAAAAACATGTTTATACCCCAGCTGTTTGTTTAAGTATATAATTTTTCAGCTGTTCCATTCGATAACTTATCCAAATCCATTTCCTAAATAATTATTACTTGAAATATTTAAAATGTAAGTAGTATTACTTCACTTTTATTAAAATGATGATGCCTATTTATTCGTAATTTGGAAAAAATCGATTTTTATAATATTGTGAGAACCTATTAATAAATAAAAAAAGTCTTTCAAAAATGAAAGACTCTTAATTTATTAGGTATTATATGTTAAGGTTTTTATCTGTTGATCCAATTAAATTCATATTCCAAAGGAGTTTTAATAGACCTTTCCGCAACTTTTCTAAAACGTTCAGGCAGTCTCATTAAATAATCCCGGGCTTTTTCACCTTGCTCATTTAAATTTAAAATGTTGCCAATATTCCATTCAACAATCAATGATTCAAGGATGTTAGTATAATCCCAGCTGGTATAAACACCCAGCCTTTGCGCAGCATCACTAAAATGCGAGAATGTTGTTCCTATCTGTTCTCCGGCCTGTCTTAAAAAATGAGCAGGCATTACTATTTTTTTACGCATCATTGTTTCAAAAGCAAGCATCATTTCGTTAGGATCAATTTGAAGAATTTTAGCCACAAAACTCTTATATGCTTTTGCATGTCTGGCTTCATCAGATGCTATTACGCCGCAGATTTTAGAAAGCTGATTACTGCCATGTTTTTTGGCTAGAGAAGCGGTACGCCTGTGAGAAATATTTGTTGCCAATTCCTGAAAAGATGTATAAATAAAATTTTTGTATGGATCTCTCCCTGTGCCAATATCGAAACCATCTGCAATTAAATATTGTGTACTTATTTCCATTTGCCTCATATTAATACGGCCTGAGAGGTATAAGAATTTATTTAATAAATCTCCATGCCTATTTTCTTCTGCAGTCCACATTCTCACCCATTTTGCCCAACCTTGTGGTTCTTCTTTGCTTACTCCTTCAAGATCCATTAACCAGCTTTCGTAAGTAGGTAATGCTTCTTCAGTAATTACGTCTCCAACAAGTACGGCCATGTAATCGTAAGGTAATTCTTTGCATTGCAACTGCAGTTCTTTAATTTCTTCTGAAAAATTTTCCAAAGAACTATCCGGTAAAAAATCTGAGGGTTGCCAATTTGTATCAATGTCTTTTAAGTAGTCTTTTATTACAAGGTCAATTTCTTTGCCCAAAAAATTCATTACCTCAATCTTGTTTTGTTTGATGTTCATTAGCATAAATCTTATTGTAATTTTTTTATTTTATTTTATTTTTTGATAATACAAAATTACATTTATTTAGGAAGCTATAAATTATTTACTTCTTGCTATCTACAGAATATTTAGTATAAGATGTCTCTTTTTATTTATTTGAATCATATTTTGAGACTGAGCAAATTTTGCTCCATAGGTTTAAAAAGAATGATTCAAGTCAGAAGCATATTTATCGTTAAATAAAAAACCCTCCCAAAAATCGGAAGGGTTAATTATTTTATAAAAACAGATTATTCACCTTTGCTTTCTTCTGTTGGTTTTGCAGTAACTTCTGCTTCATCATTGCTGAATTTAGCTTTAAGATCTGCTAATGCACCAAGATCACCGAGGGTTGTTTTTTCTACTTTGGCCTGTATATTTTTTACAGCTTTTTTAGTAGTTTCCACTTCTGCTCTTTTTTCTTTCATTTCAACTTGTCTGACTTCTTCTTTTTCCTGCTCCCATAATCTTGTATGGCTAAGAACAATCCGTTTGTCATTGCGGTCAAATTCAATTACAACAAAATTTGCAATTTCATCCTGGGCAATAGGTTTTTCATCTTCCTTTATTAAATGGCGTGTTGGGGCAAAACCCTCAAGACCATAAGGAAGCTGAACCACAGCACCTTTCTCATCTTTTTTAATTACAGTTCCTTGATGTAAAGATCCTACGGCAAATGTATCTTCAAGGCTATTCCATGGGTCTTCTTCAATTTGCTTATGTCCGAGTTGTAGTTTACGTCCTTCTTTATCAATACTCAAAATCATAACTTCTATTTCGTTGCCTACTTTAGTGTATTCATTTGGATTGTTAAAGCGCTTTAACCAACTTAAATCACTAATGTGTATCATTCCACCAATTCCTGTTGATAGTTCAACAAAAACACCATACGGCGTAATGTTTTTCACTGTACCCATATGCTTGCTCGCTTCAGGGAAATGATTTTCGATTGTACTCCATGGATCTTCAGTTAATTGCTTGATAGAAAGACTCATTTTGCGTGTATCCTTATCGAGAGTTACAACTTTCGCTGCGTATTCGTCACCAAGCTTAAAGAATTCTTTTGCATTAATCGGAGTATTAGCCCATGTAATTTCACTTACGTGTACCAAACCTTCAACTCCAGGCATAATTTCTAAGAATGCACCGTAATCTTCGATATTTACGACTTTACCTTTAATAACTTCGCTTTCTTTCAAATTCTCTGCAAGTGTATCCCAAGGGTGAGGAGTAAGTTGTTTAAGACCCAAACTGATACGTTTTTTATCATCATCAAAATCCAGAACTACAACATTTAATTTTTGATCCATCTTCAATATTTCTGAAGGATGATTTATGCGGCCCCAAGAAATGTCAGTTATGTAAAGCAAACCATCTAAACCACCAAGATCAAGGAATGCTCCAAAATCAGTGATGTTTTTAATAGTTCCTTCTAGTACCTGTCCTTTTTCTAATTTACCGATTATTTCAGCTCTTTGTGCTTCAATATCACTTTCAATAAGTGCTTTGTGAGATACCACTGCATTTTTAATTGCTTCGTTGATCTTCACAACTTTAAACTCCATTGTTTTACCTACAAACTGGTCGTAATCTGTTACAGGTTTTACATCAATTTGAGATCCCGGTAGGAAAGTTTCCATACCAAATACATCTACGATTAGCCCACCTTTGGTTTTGCTTGTAACAAGACCGGTAACTATTTCGCCTGTTTTATTTACTTCCACAATTCTTTCCCAAGCACGGGTAACACGGGCAGATTTACGACTAAGATGAAGATTGCCATCTCTGTCTTCTTTTTCTACCACCATTACTTCTATTACATCACCAACCTGTATGCCACCTGGTATATCTCTAAATTCGTTCAAAGAAATTAATCCATCACTTTTAAAGCCAATGTTAACTACAGCATCAGTTTTTGTTAAAGATTCAATCGTAGCCTGAATCATTTCGCCATCATTGATTTGCTTAAAAGTGTTGTCATAAACTACATCATACTTTTCTTTTTCTTCTTTTGAATAAGCAGATACGTTGCGTTTATCCCTGCTCCAATCAAAATCATCGTGTGAAGTTTCGGTCTTTGGTTCGTAAGCTGGTTTTGTTTCAATAGCAACTTCTGCTGTAAGGGTTTCGTTTGCAACGGTTTCTGTTGCTTCAGGCGTGTTTGTTGTCGCAGTAACCTCGGTTGCATCTGCAGCCTTTGGTTCCAGATCTTCTGCGTTTAGTTGTTTGTTAATATTAAATGACATAAAATAACCCGTGGTTTTTTGACGGGCTGCAAATGTACTAAATTTATATGATTCTTGTAAAACTTTGACTTTAGTATTGACTAAAGGATATTAAAAAGGGTCATCTTATTGATGACCCCTTAATTAAGGTTATTATTTTTTTAAAATTAAAATACGAACACAGATCCCGTTTTTATACGATCGCCATTCAAATCTAAAAGTTCAACTCTATAAATACCACTTGAATGAGAACCTAGGTCAACATTCATTTGTTGATATCCTGGTGAAATGCCATAGTTTTTTGAGAACACTCTAGTCCCTTTTTCATCATAAACATTCAACATTGCAGGATTTTTACTGCCAATATTTATATCACTAAAATATCTAACCTGGAATTTTCCATTGTTCGGACTTGGATAAATAAATAATTTAGTTACACCACTTGAATCACCAATTGTGATAGTTTGAGGTGTGGTTGTAGAATCTGCTGAAGAACAACCCTGTGCAGTTGCTATTACTGAATAAATTCCAACTCCATCTATTTTTACTACAAGTGTGCTACTCATAGCTCCCGGAACAGGTATACCATTTCTAAACCATTGATAAGTAATTGGACCTGTTGTTGAAGAAACTGATGCTGTTAAGGTAGTTGTTAATCCAGGAAACAAATTACGTCTTGGAGCCGCATTTATTGTTACGACTGGAATAGGATTTACGGTTAAAGTTGCGGATACCGACGTAGCTGAACCTGAGCAACCTTCTGCACTAACTATCACACGATATTGAAGACCGCTTTGTCCTAGACTAGAATTCGAGACACTTAGCGAAGGTGTTGCAGAAGGAGTACCAACATTATCAAAAACTGTAGGAGCAGCAAGGCTGTTTACCTGAAATTGGTATATAAGTCCGGTTCCGCCTGTAATACCACTAACCGTAAATATGCCGTCCAAACCTACACAAGTATTTACATTTTTAACTGATGGTATACCTGCAAGCGGAGAATTTACCGTTACAGTAACTGAAGTAGGATCTGAAACGCATCCACTCGGTGTTGTATAATAAACTGTATAAGTTGTGGTTGCCGTAGGTTTAACATAAACAGTATTTGTAGGGGTACCTGTGTAGGCTACAGTTGCAGCTGAATCTGAGAAAATAGTATTTGGCCCAGTAGCATTTGTTGAATAAATACCTTGTGCAGAAGAACCTGTAGAAGTGTAAACCACATCATCAAGGCCCACAACATTTTCATTAGCACCAGTTCCATCATCTGTATCAAACACCCTGAATGCAATTCGTCCAGTCGAAGGAGCAGCTAATCCTGAAACAGTTACAGAATACATTGTCCATACTTTTGGATATACACCTGTTACTAAAGTAGGGTTTACTGATAATAAAAGATTTGTAAAATCTCCTACGGTAGTTGCTGTAGTCCCCACGTTTGTGCTGACCCCGTTTGTGCTCAATCTAACTTCTAATCTGTCAGGGTAATCCGTACCACCGGGTTGACGAGTCCAGAATGAAAGAATATCACCATTTTTAATACTTATTGAGGGCGTAAACAACCAATTGCTGATAGTGTTTGGAGCTCCATTTTGGTTAGCTGCAAAAAAATCTGACATAAGAAATGAAGTGGGAGGACCGCTGTGCGAAGTAAAACCCGCAAATGTTGGATTTCCTTGAGCCCATTTGGTTCTACCGATAGGTAAACTCATATTTTGAGTAGCCCAATCTTGTGGTATACCTCCATCGAATCCTTCATTAATAATAATAGTATTACCTAAAGTATTAGACAGACTTAATGATTGAATACCACCCTTACAAATCACCGTAGCTGCTGGAGAAACAATTGCAACAATCGGATTTATAGTTAAAGTTGCAGTGGTAGAGAAATCCGTTGCACTGCAGGTTCCAGCAAATAATACCCTGTATTGATACCCTGACATTGCTACACTGGCAGGATTTATAGTAAGTGTAGATGTGTTGGCTCCACTGTAAGGGGGGATGTTGGGCACGTTCATAAAAGCTCCTGTTGGAGAGGTTCTAAACTGCCATTGGTAAGTTGGAAATGAACCATCGGCATTTGGGATTACTGAAAAAGTAGCAGTTCCATCGCAGGCGGTTGAAGCATCGATAGGGCCTGTAATGGTAACAGGTACACAAGCTAAAATATTAACGGTATAATCTTCTACCTGGCCAAAATCTGAGTTACCGCATGGTGAACTATTAGGAGATGCACCTCCGGTATCATGAAGCCTAACTCTCATACGGGTGAAGCCTAATTTTGCTGAAGCAGGTATTATAATATTGCCCGTAAATGGGCCGCCAATAGCTGAGGTATAAACTAGGTCACCAGGATCTGTAAATGAGCCATTTTGGTTAAAGTCTATCCAAACCAAAGTTTGATCGGTAGTAAACCCATTTGACAAGGTAATAGAAAGAGGATAAGTCGCCCCTGCTATTACTTTTGCGGTATCGCTTACAAAACTTTCATAGCCACTTCCACTTGTTGAACTTTGATTGACATTAGAAAAACTAACATTAGAAATTTTTTCATTTCCAGGATTATTATCTGTGGAGCCTGCTGCACAATAACAAATTGCGCTAAGACTCACAAGAACAGGAATAGATGGTGTGCTGCTAGTGCCACATGTTACTATAACAAGATAATAAGTATTTGCAGTAAGATTTGCTGTGTAGAATGAACCGGTTGCACCGTCTATATTTACAAAAGGACCACTCATTGCTGGTGATGACTGCCATTGATAGGTTAATCCTGTGACCGCGGGATTGTTTTGTGCAGAAAGAATAAAATTATTTGCAGGACAACTAGATGAAGCGGATGAAATTGTATTGCCTGGAGCAGGAGTGCCGGAACAAGCAGAATCTGTTACAAAAGTAATACTGCCAACAAAAGCTCTTGCGTTGGTTACAGGTGCATTGGGAACACCTGCACCAGCCCAGCCTATATTTCTACCTGTAGTAAATGTACAGCCGCCTGCAGTTACTGTAGCAGGTGTAGTAATGTTACTGTAAGCTAATGCAGGGGCGCCGGCATTTGAAATGTCACCTGTACCTGCTACAAAAGCGTTCACAGCAATACCATAGGTTGACCCAGCAGGAACAGTAAGATTAGCGGTGCCGAAAGGCTGTGGATTCCCATCACCAGTAGCAGTAATACCTAAACTGCCAAGAAATTGCGCCCATCCATTTGCAGCACTAATAGGACCTGGATTACCACTAATAGCGCTTGTATTAAAATAGGCGGATACATCGGCTTTTCCACCTGCAGGCAAATTGATATCACTGCTTATTTTAGTAATCCTTACAGGAAAGGCATTGCTGTTAGTAAAATTAAAAGTAACTAAACCATTTGTCCTATTTACCGTATAAGTAGTTGTAAGGGTTGTTTGTGCTTTTGCACCATTTAAAGAAAAAACAAAAAGTAAAAACAAAGAAAAGCTTAGAACTGTTGCGCCTTTCCAAATTTTTTTAAAAGTAATATTAGATTGCATAATTGTTTGTTTAGAATAAAAAAAATGATTGAACTTCTGTATAAAAAGTGAAATTCTAATGAAAGTTTAAAGAATTGTTTTTTTCTTTTGTTTGAGTGGTGTAACAATAGCCGGCGGTTGATCTGATTCTACAAGTATTAAATTGGAGGATTCTTTAAATAAATCTTTCTTCTTCGAATTTTGATTCATTTTTTGCTGTTGTTCTTTTAAAGCGTAAGCACGCAAATTTTGTTTCTTGGCATCAAGTGGTACTTGCTGCGCTAAGGCAATACTCAGAATACTTAAGGAGAATAACGAAAATAAAAAAAGTTTTTTCATGTGTAATTATTTTAGTTTGGCAATATTTTTCCAAGAAAATTAAGTAAGTAAAAATAATGTTATTATTTTAATTTACCGATAGTTTATTTCCTTACTTTTTATGATTTTTCTTAGTCAATGATTATGCACTTTAAACTGTTTTTATTTGATTTTGACTTGAAAATTCATTTTGATTTAAGTATCCCAAATTAGGGGAAGTGTGATTAAATATTTTACTAAATGGATCTTTTTTCAGAAAAAGAATATATAAAACTGTTAGTGTTATAACTTATCCTGGCATTAATATTTTTCATAAACTTAAGATTAAAGGGGCTGGACAACTAAAAGATTTAGCTAAAAAGAGTGCGTTATTTTTTAATAATTCTCTAGACCTACTATAAGATTTTATTACATTAGTAAATATTTTTTGTGAGTAAGCCTTAGTTAAAAAGAACCGATTCGGCCTGCCATATTTTTTATTATAGCCATTTAATAAAATAAAATATGTAACTGTTAAAAACCAATGAATAACATTTTGCTTACCCTGCTTTTCAAAATGGCAAGAGAATTTAATAAAAATTAGAAAAAACTCAAATCGAGAATGGTAAAGGTGTGAGCCAAGGTCTAGTAGATCCATCAGATACCGGAAAAATATTTGATGCAATGAACGAAATTGAATAATAACCTCCTTTAAAATATTGCAAAAGAGTTTGTATTGGGTGAAGCAAGAGCTGTAGATATAATAAAAAATTGCGAATCTGCGGTAATCTTCGTTGTTATGGATGGATTTTCTAAGGCATTAAATAAAAAGGTAAGGTTGTAAAAAGAGAAAATATTGTTTAAAGTGTTCAACTTAAAGTTTTATAGTAAATTAATTTATCTCTGCCCTTTAAAGAAATTATGCATGAAACAATGGATACTATCAAACAAAGCAAATGATTTATTTGATAGAATATTAAATAAAAATTATTTTATAAATAGCGCTCTTAATTCTTCTGCATCTTCAGGTTTCATTTTGCCTCCAAGGATTAATCTTATCTGTCTTCTTCTAAGAGCACCTTCGTACAATTTTATTTCATCTTCTGTTTCCGGAGTAAGGGGATTTATTTTTCTTGGCTTGCCATTAGGGTCCAGGGCCACGAAAGTATAATAAGCTTCATTGCTTTTGTATCTGTATTGTTGTATAGCATCTTCTCCCCATACATTCATATGTACTTCCATACTGCTGTTAAAAGCTCTTGTTACTTTTGCTTCAATATGTACAACGTTGCCGATTTTTATTGGTGTTTGAAAGGAAATATTATCTACAGATGCAGTAACAACGGGTGCTGCACAATGTTTCATTGCAGCAAGCGCAGCAGCAATATCCATCCAGTACATTAATCTTCCACCCATTAAATTGCCAAAATTGTTTGTGTCATTGGGTAAAACCAATTCCGTCATAACCACCAAAGATTCACCCGCTTTCTTTTCCATCGTACTTAATTTTTGGCAAAAGTACGGAGTTGAAAGTAAGTGGTGGTCCAATTTTAAATCTAGAACCATTATCCAGTTAAAGAATTGTAATCAATATCTCAATCTTCAACCACCACCTATCACCCATCAACTTTAATACATCGACTATCACCTATCAACAACCAATTATTTCATCCCTCTACATTTATCACTGCAATATTTAACTTCATCCCAAACTTTCTCCCATTTTTTTCTCCATGAAAATGGTCTTTTGCAAACAATGCAAATTTTTTGAGGAAGATTTTCTTTTTTAATTTGTTTGCTCACAGTTTTCTTATTTATAATTCTTTTTATTTTTGAGTGTCAAGGTCTGCAAGAAATTTTTCGGCCACTTCATTGTGATTATTTCTTCTTTCAGGAGCCATTTTATCAAAGGTATTTACAAGCATTCCCAGCCTTGGATTTTTTTTAAAAAAACTTCTGTGGACATCCATAAATCGCCAAAATAGACCATCCCAAATTTCGCACCATGAACCTTTTTTAAAATCGCTCATTTTTAGCACATAATTACTGCCGCTTATGTATGGCTTGGTTGTCATTAAACCACCATCTGCAAACTGCACCATACCGTAAACATTTGGTACCATCACCCAGTCATAACTGTCAACAAACATTTCCATATACCATTTGTAAACTTCGTCAGGGTCAAACTCGCAAAGCAGCATAAAATTACCCAGCAACATGAGTCTTTCAATGTGGTGAAGGTAGCCGGTTTCTAACGCCTTTTTTATAACATTGTCAATGGGTTCAATTCCTGTGGTTCCATTCCAAAAAGATTTTGGCATTTTTCTGTAAAATTTCCAGTAATTTGTTGTGCGCTGTTTTACGCCTTCTCTAGCATACACAATCCTTATAAACTCACGCCAACCCACAATTTGTCTAATAAATCCTTCTGTGGAATTAAGAGCGGTATTATGTTTTTCAGCATATTTTAAAGCAGCATCAACAACATGTTGCGGAGTTAATAAACCGGTATTAATTAAAGGGCTTAAAAGAGAATGATGAAGAAAGTTTTCATTGGCGACAATTGCATCTTCAAATTCTCCAAATTTTTCGAACCTGGTCGTTAAAAAATCATTCAGCCATTTTTCTGATTCATCAAAATTTACAGGATAAATAAAAGTATTTATTTCGCCGTAATTTTTCGTAAAATTTTTATTAATATATTGTTTTGCCTCCTTTACAAATTCATTTGTTTTTGTAAGATTAATTTGTGGTGGAATTTGCTTTGCAGGATATTTTTTTCTGTTGTCTGCATCATAACTCCATTGCCCACCAATTGGGTCCCCATTTGGCTGTAATAAAATATTTCTTTTTTTGCGTTGAGCTATGTAAAATTCTGTTTGAAAATATCTTTTTCTCCCGTTAAAATAATCGTCACCCTCTTGTGCAGTATTGAGAAAAGCCGGCGTTGTGTATTGCTCTATTTCAATTTTATTTGTGTTGCAGGAATCAGTAATTCTTTTGTTTAACCAATAATCAACAACCTCTGTAAAATGAATTATTTTTGCTTTCTCTTTTTTTAAAAATGAAATTAATTTTCTGATATCATTTCTTTCATCTGTAGTTTCTATATATTCAATTTCATAGCCTTCAGATTGTAATAAAGCTGCATAACATTTCATTGATGCCCGGTGCAACACAAGTTTTTGTTTGTGGAAATTAAAGTGTTTAAAATATAAAAACTCCTCTACTAAAAAAACTTTCCGTTCTTTTGAAAGGGCTGCGTTTTTTTTAAACAACTGATGCGGGAATACAATTGAAATTTCACACATAAAACCTTTGGAATTTTATACAAAGTAAGCTCTACTTACTTTTTAAAAAAATGTAAACAGCCATCTTCATTACGAAAAGCAAAAAATAAAATTAATTGTAGTGTGAAACCTTGTTTGAAAATTGCAATAGCATGTACTTGCTTTTATTATGAACCTCATTATAAAATCACAAATACGCTCGCTGTATTATTTAAACATGAATTGTTATGAAAAGATAATGAAAAAATAAAATGACTTTTTTATTGTGTTATCTTTTTACAACCGCAGACAAAACTTCTTAAATTTGTATACAATTTTTGATATGATATCATTCGACAATACGGAATATGCCTTTGCTTACAAAACAGATAGTGAACTAAAAAAAGCAGATTTTTTATTTGCAACAATGGGCAAACCTTGGTTGGTAAAAATGGGATTAGCATTGATGCCTTCTGTAATAAAACTGCAAATTCCTTTCACAAAACAAATATTGCGCAATACAATATTTACCCAATTTGTTGGTGGCGAAACACTACCGGAAACTGCTGTGGTTGCACAAAAACTTGGAGAGTATAATGTGGAGGTTATTCTGGATTATGGTGTGGAAGGCGGAAACGAAGGTGAAATTGGATACGACCAAGCAACTGATGAATTTATAAAAGTGATTAATTACGCTGCAACGCAAAAGAATATCCCTTTTATGAGTATTAAAGTTACTGGGCTTGTGCGTTTTGGTTTGCTGGAAACAATTGATGAAGGCATGGGTGCTATTAATGGAACACTTATGAAACGCTACAATGCAGTATTGGATGCGCTTACAGCTGATGAAAGATCAGAATGGAAAAGAGTTATTACAAGAATTACAAAAATATGTAAAGCTGGTTTTGATAACAATATTGGTGTTTTGGTTGATGCGGAAGAGACCTGGGTACAGGACCCGGTAGATGCGTTGACTATTTTAATGATGGTTGAATTTAATAAAACGAAAGCGGTAGTTTACAACACAATGCAATTATACCGGCACGATAGATTGCAGTTTTTAAAGGATAGTTGTGATGCTGCACAGGAAAAATTATTTCTACTTGGTGCAAAGCTTGTCAGAGGTGCTTACATGGAAAAAGAAAGAAAAAGAGCAATTGAAAAAAAATATGCATCACCTATACAGCCAAACAAAGAAAGTACGGACAGAGATTTTGATGATGCAGTAAAATTTTGTATAGAAAATATAAATATAATTGCAGTGATTGTAGCTTCTCACAACGAACAAAGTAATCTTTTTGCTACGCAATTACTGGATAAACAAAACCTTCCTCACAATCACCAACATATTCATTTTTCACAATTGTATGGAATGAGTGATAATATTACTTTTAACCTTGCAAAAAGTGGTTGCAGTGTAAGTAAATATTTGCCTTTCGGGCCTATAGAAGACGTAGTTCCTTATTTGATGAGGCGTGCGCAGGAAAACAGTTCTGTATCAGGCCAAATGGGTAGAGAACTTGCGCTTATAAAAAAAGAAACAAGTAGAAGGAAAGATCTTAAAAATAAATTTACTGAAGCTTCATAACTTTATTTTCTACCAATGCAAATACAGCTTCACCCAAACTTGGATTAACAGCAAAGGTTCCGGTAAATTTTCCAAAAGCCGGTAGTACTGCATAATTTTTAGCAAAATAAAAGCAGGGTAAAGTAATTGACTGTTTGGCAATTCCCCGCATAAAAACTGCAGGATGAATATGCCCACTAAAACAATAACCATTTTCGTTTATCTGGCACTCATTTTTATCATGCGTAAAAGAAAAATTTCGTAATGCTAAATGTTTTTTATGTACTTGTATTTCTGCATTTTTGTACCATTCATTTTTTAAAATATCATGGTTGCCTTTAATTAAATGTATATCCACAGTGCTTATATCTTTTCTCCATCTTAAAAAAAGTTCGTGCTCTTTGTTCATACTGCTGTGAAAAAGATCACCGACAATAATTAATTTTTTAGCACTAAAAAGATGAATTTCATTTAGCAAACGAAACAAATCTTCTTTGTACAAATTTTGTGGAATAGCAATACCACTTTTACGAAAATGGCCACTTTTACCAAGATGAAGATCTGATAAAATAAGCGTTTTTTCTTCCTCCCAAAAAACAGTTCGTTGTGCGGATATTAAAAAATGGTCGTTAAAAATAGTGTGGGACATGAAAGGCTTCATAGGCGTATAAAGATACTACCATTTATCATTTTTATTAACTCAGGTTTTGTTATGTTTTGACAGTTCGTTAATTTGTATATCTAAACTACTTAACTATGACAGATACAAATTTTACAACAGACTCAGAAAACTTAACTGAATTTCAAACCCAGCCATTGCCTCGTGGCCTAAATGTTTTAACCATTCTAACATTTATTGGTTGTGCATTTGGACTGATATTTTCTTTGGCAACGCCATGGTTAATGAAATTTTCGCTTAATATGATGAATAAAGCTTCGGAAGTAGGTACTGATTTAACGCCCAAGCAAATTGCAGATATGGAGACTTCGAGGAAAGTGATTGAACTAACTCAAAGTAACATGGTTCCATTAATAAGTATCGGAATATTGGGAATTATATTGTGTTTTATTGGTGCCTTCATGATGCGCAAACTAAAGAAAGACGGATTTTGGATATATGTTTCAGGGCAGGTTTTGCCAATTATAGGAAGCTTTGCGTTGTTAGGTATGGCGCAGTTTACAGGAGCTACCAGTTATTTAATGTTTTTAATTCCTGTAGTATTTATAATTTTATATTCTATGCAGCGAAAATATTTGGTAAAGTAATTAATATAAAAAACGTCTATATTCTCGGCATTTTTTATTGCATAACTAATGAATTGCTATTCATTAATAAAACTGTTTTTTATTTTGCCTATAAAATCTATTTCTACCATTCTAACTGCAATTTTAATCATATTTTTAAAAGCGATACTGCTGCTTATGCCGTGCCCTATAATAACCGGTTTATCTACTCCTAATACCGGTATGCCACCGTAAGTTTCAAAATTAAAACGTTCAAAATGTTCATCATTTATATTTCGACGTTTTACAAGATTATATACACTTTCTGCAAGTTTTAATACGACATTACCGGTAAAGCCTTCACATATCATTACGTCAGCCTTGTCTAGTAAAATATCTCTCCCTTCTATATTTCCAATAAAGTTTATTTGTTTATTTTCTTTCAAAAGGACATAAGTTGCCTTGGCAAGAATATTTCCCTTACCTTCTTCTTCTCCCAGATTTATCAAACCTGTTTTTGGGTTTTCTATTTTTAAAATATGTTCTGCAAACAGGGTCCCCAATACTGCAAATTGGTTTAGGTTCTCGGGCTTGCAATCAGCACTTAGGCCTACATCTACCAACAGACCAAGCGATCCATTTTCTCTTGGAATATAACCTCCGATAGTTGGCCTTAAAATTCCTTCAATTGTTTTAAGGGTAAAAAGTGCACCTACCAACATAGCACCGGTATTACCAGCACTGATAAATGCATCTATTTTTCCGGTGGCAAGTAATTGAAAACCAATTGCAATTGAGCTTTGTGGTTTTTCTTTTAAAGCTTTTGTTGGGTGCTCATGCATTTCAATTACCTGTGATGCATGTATAATTGTATACAAATTCTCCGGTAAAAGGTGTGAACTTATCACGTTTTTAATTTCTTCTTCTTTACCAATAAGTATTAATTGAACAGGGTCGGAGTTATCGGCAAAAAATGCTGCCGCTCCTTTAACTGCTTCAAGAGGGGCAAAGTCGCCACCCATCATATCGAGCCCTATTTTGATCATTTCTAAGAAAGTTTAAAAATTAAAAATTCCAAAGTCGAACCTGAAGTTAAGCAAGCCGAATCTGGAATTAAAGATTTTTTAGTAAAATTATACAGCTCTTAATGGTGCTTTATCTGACACCAATTTACCTTTGTAATATAATTTACCCTCGCTTACGTGTGCACGGTGGCGTACATGAGTTTCGCCTGTAGTGCTGTCTACGCTAAGTGTAGGTTCTGTAGCTTTGTAGTGCGTTCTTCTTTTTGCACTGCGTTGCTGACTGTGGCGCCTTTTCGGATTTGGCATGACTTGTTTTTTTAGTAATTATATAATGTAATCTTATTAAAATGTCGGTATAATATTTACTTGATATTAAAATGTTTTATTCTAATTATTTTTAAACTTCTCCAATCCTTTCCAAATTGAATTTCCTTGTTGTTCATCAGTTTTCACCTGCATTGCTTCCAGTTTTTTTAATACATCTTGGTTACAAGAAGATTGCCCATTGCTATCGTTTCCACAAACATGCTGCATTGGTATACTCAGCATTACAAATTCATATAACCAATCACTTATCGCAATATGACTTTCGGATCTTGCGATGTAAAAAATATCCGCATCGTCTTCCTCTTCATTTGCTTTTTGTGGATCTTCTGTAAGTTTAACCACCATTTTAAATTCATCCCAAAGATCTACATTTAATGGGTTTCCACATCTGTCACAATTTACTTCAGCGTTTCCACCAACCATAAATTTTAATAACATAAAACCGATATTTTTATCTAAGCTAAGCTTAACATTAGCAACAATACCCTCATTGTTTTCCCCTGCTTTCTGTTTAAAAAATTGTGCATCTAATTCGTAATCATACTCATGAACCCCGGGTTTTAAGCCTACAAAAGCAATCTCAAACGTGCGCATATTATCCATTGCATTCTTTTTAAAAGAGTGCAAATGTACATGATTTTATTTTAAATTTATACCTTAAATTGATTATTCATTCTTAAGACTGCCTATTTTCCTGCTTTAAACTGATAAACAAAAAATGAAAATTAAGAAAAAAGGAATAATTATAATAATTCTGTTATTCATTTCCCTTTTTATTCATTTTTTCAGCACTAATGCAGAAAGGGTTGAAAATAATTATTCCACAAACATTTACCCGTTTATAGCCGTCAAATTCAGAATACTTTTAGGATGGATACCTTTTAGCGTCGGAGATATATTGTGGCTTGTTCTTATAATATTTCTTGCAAAACAACTATATCTTTTTTTTGTTTTTTTATTAATTAAAAAGAGAAGGGTATTAACTAAAGAAACAGCAATCCAATCCATGTATTCGTTTTTACTCTTTACGACTATATTTTATATTTTTTTTAATGTCTTTTGGGGAATAAATTATAACAGACAGGGAATTGCAAAGCAACTTGATCTACAATTAAAAGAATATGCTTTAGATGAACTTAAAACAATTAATAGTTTGCTGGTAAAAAAAATTAATGAATCAAAACAGACTCTTGTAAAAAATAAAACTGCTTATCCAAATACTCAAAAACTTTTTGTAATGACGGAAGATGCGTACAAAAATGTTGCAAATAAGTTTCCGTTTCTTCAATATCATTCCCGTTCTATAAAACAGTCTACGTGGAGCTGGTTAGGGAATTATACCGGCTTTTTAGGATATTATAACCCTGCAACAGGAGAAGCTCAGGTTAATACAACAGTTCCAAAATTTACACAGCCTTTTACTGTATGTCACGAAGTTGCACACCAGCTTGGTTATGCAAAAGAAATGGAAGCAAATTTTGTCGGTTATCTGGCTGCTGCATCGTCAGCAGATACTGTTTTTCAATATTCAGTTTATACAGATTTGTTTACTTATGCCAACAGAACACTTTACTTCGCAGACAGCTCTTCAGCATTTTATTACCGCAGGCTTTTGCTGTCTGCTGTGCTGGATGATTATAAAGAGCGTAGAAAATTTAACCAGGCTCACACAAGTTTTGTTGAGCCAATTTTTCGATCAGCATACGGTTTGTTTTTAATAAGCAACCAGCAACCAAATGGAATACTGAGTTATGATGAAGTGACGGGCTTTATTATTGCATACTATAAAAAATTTGGCATCATTTAGGAGTGGAAATAGTTTTTCTATAAAATTTTAATCTCAAACATGAAATCAATTTACAAATTAATTATTTCTATTCTTATTCCATTAGCGGTAGGATCTGTTTCCGGATACTTTACATCATCTTCGGTAAACGACTGGTTTAAAACATTAAATAAACCTTCTTTTAATCCGCCTAGCTGGTTATTTGCACCCGTTTGGACGATACTTTATATTTTGATGGGCTTATCATTTTACATTATTTGGAACAGCCACGCAAAGCTGGAAAAAAGATATACCGGCTATACTTATTATTGGATACAACTTGCCCTCAATTTTTTATGGTCGTTCCTTTTCTTTTTTTATAAAAGGCCTGGTCTTGCTTTGGTAGATATTATTATACTTTTTATAATGATTGCAAGTACAATCTTTTCTTTTAGAAAAGTTTCACAAACTGCCGCATGGTTGCTGGCGCCATATCTATGTTGGGTGGCTTTTGCAACGGCACTTAATTTCGAAATATGGAGAATGAATTAAACCTATTTTAGAAATATTAATTTAAAACTTCACCTAATTATTTTCTTAACTACTGTTAGATTAAATATTATGTTCAAAGCTGTTCATCCAACCCTGCAACATGCCGTTTTCTTCTACTTTAAGAGTATTAAAAAAATAAACTAATTCTATTCTTATATTTTTTTCGTTGTTGTATCACATCCTTTTGTAAGTAACCAAGCAGTTCTTCCGCCTTTGGTTCCGGCGTGCAAAAGCCATTGTCTGTTTGCAGGGTTTTCCATTAATGTTTAGAGAACTTTTGCTAGACTTACATCCGTTCCGGAATCTTAATATTCTGTTATATAAATCACAAGTAATTACAAAAAATTAATCTTTAAAATGCGTTCTTCCACATCATGCTTTCGACCGGCACATCAGGTTGTCCGCTGTATTTTGCATTTTTCTTTTGGTTATATTTTACTTCAATTTCTCCATCTACCGGAAAATAAATAAGCTGTCCAATCGGCATTCCTCTGTACACTCTTACCGGCTGTTTTACAGAAATCTCCAATGTCCAGTGGCCGCAAAAGCCAACATCACCTTTACCGGCAGTCGCATGTATATCTATACCCAAGCGACCTGTAGATGATTTGCCTTCTAAAAAAGGAACGTGCGCTTGGGTTTCTGTATACTCCTGCGTAACGCCGAGGTAAAACATGTGTGGCAATAATAAAATACCTTCTTCAGGAATTTCAAAATGTTTAATGCGGTTGTGTTTTTTTGCATCAAGTTCTGCATGTTCGTAAGTAGCCAGGTTTTTGCCGAGGTGCACATCGTAGCTGTTACTGCCAAGGTCAGCTCTGTCATAAGGAACAACTTTAATGGTTCCTTTTTCCATTTCTTCTAAAATTCTGGTATCGCTTAAGATCATATTTTATTTTTTATGTGCTTTGTACATGTAATTTATTTTTGGATGAACAAAAAAGCAACTTTGGTCATCATTGTTGTGTCACTCACTTGTACGTCATACCTTTTTTCATCTTTAATCAAAGCGTAAAGTTTAAGCTTAAATGCTAAATAATAAAACCCCTGTAATAATCAGATTATAAAGTCCTCTTTCAAAGGATTAGGAGGGCTTCAATTTTCCTACATTTGCAATATGCCACTCATTTACGAGCAACAAATTGATTCTGCTACAAAAATAGGCGTTTGGCATATTACTGAAGAAGAGAATTTTTTTCTTGCGCATGTGCCCCTGCAACGAAATATTACACATCCTCACAAAAAGCTTCAGCATCTTGCAGGTCGTTATTTATTGCGGGAATTATTTCCTGAATTTCCCCTATTGCTCATCATAATCGCAGATACCCGAAAACCTTTTCTTGAAGATGATGCATTTCATTTTTCTATTTCGCACTGTGGTAATTATGCTGCTGCTATTGTAAGTACACAAAACAGGGTAGGAGTTGATATTGAAATTCCACATGCAAAAATTGAAAAAATTCAGCATAAGTTTTTATCTGAAAAAGAAAAAAATATGCTGAGTAGAACACATGGCAATACAATAAAAATGCTCACAATGGCATGGAGTATAAAAGAAGCCATGTTTAAATGGTATGGCAGCGGGCAGGTTGATTTTATTGAAGACATGAACATCTCTGCAATAAATAAAACAGATGCTGGCTATGAGGTTGAGTGTATTTTTAAAAAAGAAAAAAATATTTTGCTTAACCTGAAAAATATTTTTTTGGGTGGGAATAATTTATCGTGGGTTATAACAGCTCATTAAACAGGTTGTTGGTTAGGCAGTAAACTCATCGTTGTAAATAAATCCGGATATTGCTCCTTCATAGCCAAAGGTCTTTCAAAAAATATTTCTACACTTTCTGCCCAAAATTCCTGCAAATTTTTTAAGCCATAATCAGAATATAATCTTTGTGTTGAAAGAAGCTCGTTTTTAAAAACAGTATTACTCTGCATATCAAAATTGCTATAAGTTTTTACAAATGCCATGTCTCTCTCATCTTTGCATACCATGTTTTGGCAATAATATGCATGTGCCATTTCGTGCAGTCCTACGTTTTGTCCTTTTTCAATATTTTCATAACCCTGTAAATAATGTTTCCACGAAATATTTATGGAATTGCCTGATACATTTCCTTCTAAAAACCTGATGTGTGGCTCAATACTCAAAAACTCCTCTGGAAAAACATTGATGCTTTTATAGTATGATAAAATGTATTCTTCTAAACCAAAACTAAGCTAAATGGCAGTTGCAGAAAGCAAAACAGGCATTTCTTTAAATCCACTTTCATCATGAATTCTAAAAAACTTTTGATATATAAATTTATTATGCCTCTGTAAAAAACGAATTCTTTCTACCTTGGATAATTTATTAAAATAGGGGAACCGTTTGTGTAGGATTATCGCTATTTCTTCCGAAGAAAATTTTAAATCTTTTCCCCTGTAAACAAGAAAATTATTACTTGGCTTTTTAATTGGCTGCTCATATTCTTCCTCTTCAAAATAATTTTTTCTGCGTGTGCCTATTTCAATCCATTCATTTGTCATCTTCTGCATATGGATTATTTTTCTTTTTGTTTTTTCTGTAAAAAGCATAAAAAATAAAAGCAATAAAAATAAGTATGATTACAAATTCTAACTTATTTCCCAAGTTGTCGTAATAAACTTTTTCTTCTAAAAATTTATTCTCTTTGTGAAACCTCTCAAAACTTATAAGCGTTTGCAGCAAAGAATCGCTGTGTGAGTTGTTGTGTTGCGAAAATGTATATTCAGTAGCAGAATCTGTTGACGTTGAGTTAACTATTTGCTCTATTAAAGCCGCATCTGTCATTTGGTCGTGGTCGTAAATTATGAAATTAGCACCTTTGTCATTTAACCACAGTGTATCTTGAGGCATACTTTTATTTATTATAACCAGCCATACTTTTATTCATCATTATCTACCAACTGCATATTCAGTTCCTGACCGGCAATTCCTTCTACCGATCCTGAAATGTGTAAGGAATTTTGTATAATTAATTCAATCTGTTTTTCTTTCTTTTTAAAGTTTTTCTCAAAGTCTTCTCTTTCCTTTTGCATCATAGAACGCAGACCCCTAAAGCCTTCCCGCATGGCATTCATGTTGCCTACAAACTCATGGCTTGTTAGATAATTATACATGGCTACCATTTTTTCACCTTTGTTTTCCTGGCTAGTTCGGCTCTCACTTATTTTTAAAACAGCATTTCTTAAAACCTGTGCAAGGCTTTTAGCCTCTGAAAAAGTACATATATATACGCCATTTTTTTCGCCAAACTGATGCAGATCTTTAGGCATTGTTTTGGTTACAATTACCGCAATATCGGCACCGGTAGCAAGCATGTCTTTTTTTAATTTATCAATCCAATCTGCAGTAAAAGCTTCTGTACGCTTGCTCTCATAAATAATTTTACCACATTCCTGCCCTACATGGTTGCGAACGGTTTGTATACAATCTGCACCACGCACACCTTTGCCAACTTCACTTATTACATCAAAAGGAAAAGTAGTTTTGAGTAATTCTTCTAATGCCTGTTCCTGTACTTCACCTTGTAACTGCATGGAACCCTGTTCTGCTTTTCTCTTCATTTCTTCTGCCAGTTTTTTCTGGTCTTCCAGTTGCTTTTCCAGCTCCCGCATGCGCATGTTCTGCTCACTATCTTTCATTAAATGCTTTTCATTCTCCTGTTTTCGTATCTGTTCGCCTATGCTGTGCCTTTCTTCTGCCAGTTTTTTTTGTACAATTATTTCAAGATCAGCCTCTTTGTTTTTTAACTGTTGTTCTTTCTGTAAAAACTCCAGTTCTTTTTTGCGGGCTTCCTTTAATTTTTCTTCGTTATCATTTTTTTCCTGTTGCAGAATCCTTAAACGGTTTTCAAAATCAGATGAAATGCTTTTAGTTAACTGTTCCTGTATTTCCGCTTCTATTTTTATTTTTTCATTCTGAATTCTTTTTACAAAGAGTTCATTTTCATTTTTCTTTTTTTCTTCAAATAATATTTTGTCTGCCTCCAGTTGCTTTTTGGTTTCTTCTTGTGCGTTAAGCGATTGCTGAAGTTTATTTTGGTATTCGTTTTGAAATTTCTTTTCGAGATCTGCAGCAATTACATTTTCTACATCGAAGATGTGCCCGCAGTTAGGGCATTTAATATCGTTAGTCATTAGTTGGTATTTTTTACAAGATAAAACAATTGCCACAAAATTTTTAAGACCACTAATCACCCGAAATGGATGGATAAAATTTTACAAAAGTTGAAAAAAGTTGTATTGGTGAAACTAGCCCTGACAGAAGTGAAAATACTTTTTGCTGTCTTTGTGCAAAAAGATTGCAACGGATAGCAGGATACAAATGTTGATGAAATATCCGCTGTTGCTGCTTCAGCAAATTACTATAAAAAAACCTGCTTACAATTGCAGGTTTTAACATGTGCGGCCAATCAGATTCGAACTGACACACCCGTTGTGTGGGCGCTACCACCTCAAGGTAGTGCGTCTACCAATTTCGCCATGGCCGCAATAGGTATTAATTAAAAAAGGCTACAAACCAATGTTGTATTGAGTTATAGCCTTTTAATATTGTGCCCCGGAACGGAATTGAACCGTTACTTACATTGCTGTAAACAGGATTTTAAGTCCTGCGTGTCTACCAATTTCACCACCGGGGCTACTGGTTTTATTTTCTCCTAAATAAGAAAAACAACTTATAAAAAAACTCCCGTTTGAGGCGGGAGTTTTTTTGGAGCGGAAGACCGGGCTCGAACCGGCCACCTCGACCTTGGCAAGGTCGCGCTCTACCAAATGAGCTACTTCCGCAGGTTATGTATAAGATCTTTTATTCTTAAAATAAATCTTGCGATTTAATTTTCGGATGGCAAAAATAAGGATTGAAATCTAATTACAAAATTTTATTTGTACTTAGGATTGTAAAGGGTGTTTTCCGGTACATTAACCTTTGGTTTTCCTTTGTACCTGTGTGTGTATTGTGCTACACATGCAGAAAGTACGATGGCTATTACAACAGCAATTTGGCAGTACCATAAAAAGCGTGATGAAGATACCCAACTGTGTGTAAAATCTTTTTCTTTATCCTCTATAATTTCTTGTTGCATTATTTTGTTTTTCAGGTGCAAAAATAAGGCTTATTTTTTTAAAAGGTTATTACACTGAAATAAATTCGGAAAAGATTTTTTTATTTCTAACATAATACTGCCACAATATGCTTCCTTTATAAGTGCCGTGTAACTGAACATTTTTAATTTTTATTTCATCCGGTTTTTTCTTTTGAAATAATACCCATTTTGCAAAATGCAAATGTGCTTTTGCAATGGCGATGAAATAGCCACCATCTCCGGCAAATAATCCCTTGTAAGCAGCCAAAGCATCCAACCCAAAGCGTATGGGCATTTTTAAAAACAATGCAGCTGCGGAACTGTTTTTATAAATCATTATCAGGTTGTTCCTAAAATTTAGATACGTCTTTTTGCTGTTGCCTTTTGGTAAAGTTCCGCCACCAACATGGTAAACGACTGATGCAGGCTCCACGTAAATTTTATATCCTGCTCTTTGCATTCTCCAGCAAAGATCAATTTCTTCTTGGTGCGCAAAAAAATATTCATCCAGCCCACCTAAAGAATTAAACAGCGCTGCTTTTACAAACATTGCTGCGCCGGATGCCCAAAAACATGGTACAGCTTTGTTGTACTGTCCTACATCTTCTTCCATTTTTTCAAGCACTCTTCCTCTTGCAAAAGGGTAACCGAAAGTATCTATCCAGCCACCACATGCGCCAGCATATTCAAAATATTTTTTATTTTTCTCATCCAGCAGTTTTGGCTGGCAGGCCCCAATCATTTCATCGTTCTCCATTAATTCCACAACAGGTTCAATCCAATCCGGCGTTACTTCTACATCGCTGTTAAGCAATACAAAATAATCTGCTGTTATTTGTTTTAGTGCAATATTGTATCCTTTTGCAAAACCTTCATTTGTTTTATTAATAATGATTTCTACAGTAGGGAAATGCTGTTTTAGAAAAATGATGGAATCATCTGTTGAGGCATTATCTGCCACAACTACTTTTTTATTTTGATAGGTAGATGCCAATACACCGGAAAGATATTTTTCCAGAAAATGTTTACCATTCCAATTTAAAATTACCACTGCCACCAATGGGTTATTTTTATTTGAATAAGCAGTATTAAAGTTGTCAGCCATCATGTTGTTACAAACATACTTCATTTGTAAAATTTATGTGCAATTGCATTTCAATATTTGCTATTTTTAAATATGCTTCAACGGTTTTTAAATTTGAGAAATATCCTTGGCCTTATTGCTATTGCTTTTATAATGGCCAGTATTTTTTTCAGCAATTTTCTTGCAAAAAAAATTGCTGCAGATGAAAAAAGAAAAGTGCAGCAATACGTGGAAGCTGTTAACGATCTTAATAATATTAGTAACCAGGATACAAAACTTGCCACAAAAATTATTATTGAAAACGGTAAAGATATTCCCCTCATTCAAACCAACGAAAGAGACAGTATTGTTGCCAATAATTATGACTCTGCAGCTGTTGCTGCAAGCAAGTTTTATTTAAAAGAAAGGCTGGGTATATTAAAAAAAATAAATCCACCAATCATCTGGCAAAATCCTTTAAATTCTGCTGAAAAAAATTTTACTTATTATGGAGAATCTGATTTGCTTGTGCAGATAAGGTATTTTCCAATAGTGCAATTGGTGGTGGCAATCCTCTTTATCATCATCATCTTAATAGCAGTTTCCAACAAAAGTAAAAGTACACAAAACCAGGTTTGGGCAGGAATGGCAAAGGAAACAGCGCACCAGTTAGGTACACCAATTTCATCGCTTGAAGGATGGATGGAAATATTGAAGGAAAATGAGGGTACTCAAAAAGTAGCCGAAGAAATGAGCAAAGATGTGGAACGATTGAAACTTGTAAGTGATCGATTTGGTAAAATTGGAAGTACACCAAAACTGGAAGAGAGAGATCTGATATCTCAAATAGAAACTATGATTAGCTATATTAAAAGGCGGGCTACTGACAGGGTTTCTTTTTCTTTAACCACCGGAGGTGAAAATGATATTACGGCTATGATAAACCCACCATTGTTTGACTGGGTAATTGAAAATTTATTAAAAAATGCACTGGATGCAATGGATGGAAAGGGCGCCATTAACATTAATATAAAAAATGAAACTGCACAAATTATTATTGATGTAAAAGATAATGGAAAAGGCATCACCAACAAAAACATTGCTAATGTTTTTAAACCCGGTTTTACTACCAAGCAAAGAGGTTGGGGGCTGGGTCTATCTCTCAGTAAACGAATAATTGATCTTTACCACAAAGGAGAATTGTTTGTTAAACAAAGTGAAGTTGGAAAGGGAACAACTTTTAGAATAGTTTTGAAGAAATAAAAAAGCCCTCAAAAATGTTGAAGGCTTTCATAATATAATTATGTTTTAATTAAATTTTACCCAACACATAAACGGATCCTTTAGGTTGAGGATTGCCCCCTTCGGTTTCAAGTGTTATTGCAAATGCCTGTGCTTTTCCAAATGTTTTCATTTTTTGTATTTTGTACTTTTTGCCGTCTTTAGAAGTAATCATTCCCGCATCAACAGGCTTGCCATCAACAAAAGCCCAAAGCTGATATTGTTTACCTACCGGCGCAATTGGCATATTTGTAGGATCTACATACACTTCACCAGTATTTTTCATCCAAAAGATTTTAGCTCCAGCATCTGGCGAAGCTTCTTGGCCTTTTAAAGAAACTGGCTCACTGTATCTGCTTTGTACAATGCTCATATCTCTGTCAACATCAGTTAAGTGTTGATTTAAAGAAGCAATTTGTTGCTGGCTTTCATCATATTTATCATTTACATCTTTGTATTTGTTATAATAGAAAAAATTAAGTACCGAGCTGCCAATTAAAAGCAAAACTGCGGCTGCGGCTGCGATGTTGAGTAAGGGAGACATTGAAACTACTTTTGCCGGTCTTACAGAATCGTTTGTGTTTAAAGATTGATTTGTAAAATTTAAAGAAGAAAATAATTGATTTTTTAAAGAAGATGATGGTGATACTGCGTTTGCAAATGCATAAGCTTCAAAAGCTTTTTCTATGTTAATAATTTCTTCATTAAAGTCTGCATGTTGAATACGCAATTGCTCGATTTGAGCAGACTCTTCAGAAGATGTAGCGCCAATGACGTACATTTCTAAAAGCCCTGATGATATGATTTCTTGTTTTTCCACTAGTATATATATTATTGCAACAGTTTTCTTAATTCAATAATAGCAGTACGCATTCTAGTTTTCACGGTTCCAAGAGGAATATCCATTTCTTTTGAAATTTCATCCTGAGTATAACCACTAAAATATGCCATGTCAATTATTACCTTTTGTTCTGGTTTCAAATACTGCAATTGTTTTCGAAGACCAATTGTATCAAATCTGTCAGAGGTAAAGTTTTTATCTTGATAAGTAATTACGGAATTTTCATCTTGTGAGATTTTTTTCCCCTTTTTGTAACCTTTGCTGCGCAAGGTATCAATTGTAAGGTTTCTGGTAATATTGATCATCCAGGTAAAGAGTCTTCCTTTACTGGTGTCATATTGCTTAAAGTTGTTCCAGATTTTTAGAAAGGCTTCCTGTAAAATATCTTCCGCAAGTTGTGTATCATCCACCATTCTTGTAATTATTCCGTTTAAGGCGGATGCATAATTATCATATAAATAAGAAAATGCCGACTGATCCTGCGTTCTAAGAAGTGTTACAAGTTCTTCTTCACTGTATTTCATAATAGGTTGCAAAGAGTTCTTGAGTTTGTTTTGGAATGTAATATAATAACTTTTACCTTATTTATTAACAAGTTGTCAGCTAGGAAAAAAAACTATGACAGAAATAAAAAATTATCCGGCTTTTTTTACTTCCGAAACTGGGCTGAATAAATACCATTTTCCTGTAGCCAATTCGCGGCACTTAAATCTTTTTCGTATTTTTTCACCTTTTTCAAAAATCCTTTTACCTCGTATTTCAAAGAGTTGTCCCGTGGGCAATTGCTCAATAAAATAAATTTCTTCCTTTTTTTGATCATGATTTTTAAGAACCCGCAAAAGCTTTACATCGCTACAGCTGCTTGCAGAAGGATTGCTGATTGAACTTATTAATGCTGTTTTTACATCCAACGGAAAAATATTCTTTGCAACAAAAACAGTCAGAATATTTGAAAAATTTGCTTTCCACTCGGTGCCGTGCGGCTGTACACGATTCAATTGTTTTATAAATGTAATTAGATGCGCAATTTCGTGCAACAATGTAATGAGAAATGAAAATTTATTTAAGTCACCATTTACACTAATTCGGTGGCCTTTATTTTCATGAGCATGCCTATAATCGCCCAACACACTGCTGCGGCTTCTTGTAATTGTCAGTTGTATTTTAAAATCATTCAAATATTCAAGTATCGGCTCATAACTTCCGTTAGGTAAATAAGACTGTAAGGCAGAAAAATCAACTTTTGTTTTAGACATTTTTATTACTGTTCAGTTTAGATATTGCGGTTACTTCTGCGGCAAGATAGATTAGGTACATAAATAACGAAATAAACACACCCTTTTTATTGTACGTTGGACCTACAAGTACAACATATGCTAGTACTGCAAGTACAGTACTGAACATTTTTATCATCATACCTGCAATTACGCTTCGTATAAAAACATTAGGGTTTTTATTGCTGAGCGCATTTTTCTGCATAAAAAACACAAGTAGCCCTATACCCATAAAAAGAAAATTGGCACCCAACAAAACATTTTTGTCTATATCATATTTATGCCAAAGGTCTGTTGCACTTAAAATAAATATGGTAAGTACAATAAAAATTATTAAAAGTGGTAATAGCATTTTACCGAATAGCTTCATAAGATTATTTTTTTGGCGCAGTATCTTTTATTACTTTGTAGATAAGCACTAGTATAATAAGTAAGGGTAAAGCCCAAACAATTATGGGTTTTTTAAATTTAAATAATGAGTCCAGTTTCATGCCTGCATAAACTGATACAACCAGGGCAACAGTTAGTTGTGTAGCAAAGCCAGCATATTTCCACAGAAGACTGTTATCTACCTTTTTTTTATTAGGCTGATGGTCAATCATTGGAGTTTTCAACTTTAGGTAAAACAATTTTATTAGTATCCAATTCTTTAACGTTGCCTCGCAAAACTTTTTGAATATTCTTTAAATAATTATCCTGGTATTTTAGCGCCTGCTCCATGGAATCTGTCCTCATTTTTAATTGCCTGTATTCTTTTATTTGTTTTGCATTACCCATGCCTGTACCAGGCAGATAATATTTTAAGGGTGTAAAAATAATGAGTGAAGCGGTCAGCCCAATCATCAGTATAAAAACGGTACTTAACACAATATAAACACCCATACGGGTAAGCTTAAATTTTACAACTTCTTCAAAAGTATCTTCATTCATAATTACCAGTCGGTAATGACTTCGAAGTCTTTTTAAAGTGTTGTTTACATCCGGCATTGACATATTTCCTAATATTGACAGCTTTGAATCTTATCACCGTAAAATTAGTTATTAAAGCAATAAACGTAAATTTTTAACAGAAATAAATGCCATATTGTTTCTAAGTTAATGTGGTAGGGGTTATTTTTGATCGTTATTGAAGAATAATTACGAACTTTAAATTCATACTTAACCATTGTCTTTCATGTTAAAATCGAAGGTTTTATTTATAGGATTTTTAATAGCCTTTGCCTCGTGTTATTGTGCCAAATCTATGGCGCAGCCAACTTGGACAATTGATCCATTTGGAAAGGAAAAAAAGCCTGCGAAATATGAAGAAAAAAAATTAGCATCTGAGAAAACAGGCGAAAAAAAATTTAGAGGGGTTCGAAAGTTTTTACAGAATAATACTTCACATTACAATTTTTACTTTAATGCTAACAATAAATTAAATCACGTTATAGAACGGGCTAAATTGTCAAATAAAGATGATTATGCAAAAATGCTTTCGTTTTATCCCTACTCATTAGACAATACAGCAAGTCAAAAATCTGAGCTTGATTCCGTTATTTATAAATCTACAGCAGGAATATTGTTGCATGATCTAAGATCTGAATGGGTTGATAATTTTTATATGCTTATTGGAAAATCCTATTTTCTAAAAAAAGATTTTGATTCTGCTGCACTTACATTTCAATTCATAAATTACAATCTTTTTCCAAGAACCAAAAAGGGTGATGGGTATAACAAAATTGTAGGTTCAAATGAAGGAATGGCAGGAGTAGGGTCGGTCTCTATTGCTGATAAAGAAAGAAGGAATATTGTTCAAAGGATTTTTACACAACCTGCTAGCCGAAACGATGCCCTTATCTGGCAGATAAGAACTTTTACAGAACAGAAAGAATATGGTGATGCAGCAGGGTTAATAAGTATATTGCAAAATGATAAAAATTTGCCCGTACGCTTAAAGAATGACCTTGAAGAAGTTACATCTTATTGGTTCTATTCACAGAATAATTTTGACAGTTCTGCAGTTCATCTACAAAAAGCCTTAAGCAATGCAGATACAAAAGATGATAAAGGCAGATGGGAATATCTTCTTGCACAAATGTATGAGCTAACAGGAAAGTTTGATGAGGCTTCTGAATATTATCTTAGGGCTGCACACCAAACATCTAATCCCGTTATGGATATTTATGCCAGATTAAGCGAAGCCAAAATGCTTAGAAATACAGGTAATTTTAAAGAACTTGATAATACCATTTTCAATCTTTTAAAAATGGCGAAAAAAGACAAGTATGAACCATTTAGAGATATTATCTATTACTCAACAGGTCAACTTAGTCTGCAAAAACCCGATACAACCAACGGAATTATTTACTACAATAAAAGTGTTTCATATAATAATTTAGAATCAGGTATCAAAGACAAATCATTTTTTCAGTTGGCTAATATTGCGTTTAAGCAACAGCGTTATAAGGATGCATATGCTTATTATGACAGTCTGAGTGCTGCTGGCAACAAAACACCTCAAGATTTATCTTTAATTGAAGACCGCAAAGAATTGCTGAGTCGTTTAGTACCTAAATTAATTTTAATTGAAAGGGAAGACAGTCTTCAAATGCTCGCAGCAATGCCCTCTGCAGAAAGAGAAGTTTTGATAAAAAAAATGGTCAAAAAATACCGCAAAGAAAATGGATTAAAAGAAGAAGATGAATTTGCGGGAAATACGTTGATAACATTTGCAGACAGAAATAAAGAACCGGTTGATTTGTTTAAAGCTTCAGCAGCCAATACAGGTGAATGGTATTTTTATAACGCCAGTTTAAAATCAAAAGGCTTTAATGAATTTAAAAGCAAATGGGGTAAAAGAACGAATGTAGATAACTGGCGCAGAAAAACTGCACTTGATGCGAATGCCAACAACTCGGGCAATGGCTTATCTTCTCTTGACCCTAATGCACCTGATCCGGGAAATAAAAAATCCGGTACAGATGCTGCTGTAAAAAGCACTAATTTTTCTTTTGATGGATTGATGGCTGAACTGCCACTCTCCAAAGAAAAAATTGATTTAAGTAATGTTATTATTGCTGCAAACCTTTATGAAGCTGCACAAATTTTTCAAAATGAATTGCAGGATTATGAGCAGGCTATTGCTTTGTATGAAGATTTTTCTAAAAGATTCTTTACCCATATTAAAATACCCGATGTATACTTTGGATTAGCTTACTGCTACAATAAAATAGGTAATTCAACAAAAGCATCTTTGTATTCAAATTTATTAAAAACAAATTTTTCCGGAAGTGACGCAACAAAAGTCTTATTAAACCCTTCACTGCTTAAAAAAGGAGAAAAAAATCCTGAAGTCACGGCACGCTATGAAGGCGTTTACAATATGTTTGTAGAAGGTAATTTTGAACAGGCAACTAAGGCTAAGAAGAAAGCTGACAGCACTTATGGTAACAATTATTGGTCGCCACAACTTTTATATATTGAAGCTGTTTATTTAATTAAACAAAGGCAGGACAGCTCTGCAATCACAGTTTTAAAAAATATCGAATCTTTATATCCAACATCACTTCTTAAACCAAAGGCTACAACTTTAATCAGCGTTTTGCAAAGGAGAAATGAAATTGAAAAATATTTAACTGATCTCCAGGTAACAAGGGTAAGCGATGACCAGATTGTTATTGTAGACAATAAGGCTCCGGTTATTGTAAGAGCACCCGTAAAACCTGCTGAGGTAAAAATGAAAGCACCTGCAATTGTTAAATCGGTTATATCAGATACCATAAAAACGCCTTCGATTTATATAAATAAATCTTTTACCTTATCGCCTGAACAACCCCACTATGTCGTAATGATTTTAGATAAAGTTGATGCTGTTTATGTGAATGAAGCTAAAAATGCTTTTGTACGTTTTAATAAAGAAAGCATGGCTACAATAAATATTTCTATAGCAAAAGACACGATTGATGCTGCAAGATCTCTGTTGCTTTTTCAGCCATTTGCTAATGCGGCCGAAGCAATAAAATATTTTGATAAAATAAAAAAAGCTTCCTCATCTGAAGTTTCATGGTTGCAACCCGCAAAATATTCTTTCATCATTATTTCGAATGATAATCTTTTACTGCTTAAAACTAATAAAGATATTATCAGTTACAAACAGTTACTCAATTTAAATTTTGGTAATAAATTTTAAATTTATTTTTTCCTCGATATTCTTTTAACCATTCTACATCTTTATGAAACGATCTGTAAGTTTACTTTGGCGTATATTTTTATTAGGCTTTGCAACGGTTATAATCGTTCTTTTATTAGCAAATTTTGGCGTTTTTGGTAAAATGCCTTCTCTTCAGGAACTGGAAAATCCGGAAGCAGATCTTGCAAGTGAAATTATAAGTTCCGACGGTGTTTTAATGGGAAAATACTATTCTGAAAACAGGAGTGAGGTAAGGTTCGATGAAATTTCTCCAAATGTTTTTCATGCTTTGATTGCAACGGAAGACGAACGTTTTTACGATCACTCAGGTATTGACGCACAGGCTTTGGGTCGTGCTTTTTTCTCCTTGGGAAGACAGGGTGGTGGAAGTACTATCACACAGCAGCTTGCCAAAATGATATTAAAGCAGGGAAGGGGTAATTTTTTTTTAAGAGGAACGCAAAAAATTAAAGAATGGATAATCGCTGTAAAGCTTGAAAGAAATTTTACCAAAGAAGAAATCCTAACACTTTATTTAAACAGAGCTCCTTGGCTTAATGTATATGGCATTAGAAATGCAAGCCGTACCTATTTTCAAAAAGAACCTAAAAATTTAAAACTTGAAGAAGCTGCTGTTTTGGTTGGAATGCTTAAAGGTTCGTCAATTTACGAACCAATCAGACATCCACGAGCTTCTCTTGACAGAAGAAATACGGTAATTGGGCAAATGGTTGTTGCTAAAGAACATTACCTAACCTCAGCTGAGGCAGTAAAATTTAAAGCCAAGCCACTTATTACAAATTTTAAGCAAATTGATGAAAACGTTGGTTCAGCTCCATATTTTAGACGGGCATTGGTTGGCTTAATGAAAGACTGGTGCAATAACAACAGAAATCCCAAAACTGGAGAAGCATATGATCTTTACAGAGACGGCTTAAAGGTGTATACCACTATCGATTCCCGTATGCAGCAATATGCTGAGGAATCAATGCAGGCACACATTCCAAACGAACAAAGTAAATTAAACTATACTTTAAGACAAAAGGGAGAAAAACTTTGGAAAGGGCATGAAAATGTAGTAGAGGCGGCTATGAAGTATACTGAAAGATGGAAAAATTTAAAAGAAGATGGATTAGATTCAGTGACAATCAGAAAAACTTTTAATGTTCCTGTACGTATGAAAATCTTTTCATGGAAGGGTGGTAATAAGCATGAAATGGATACCCTTATGACACCTTTCGACTCTATAAAATACCATAAAAAACTTTTGCAGACTTCATTTGTTGCAATGGACCCAAGAAGCGGCGAAGTAAAAGCTTGGGTTGGTGGAATAGATTTTAGATGGTTTAAATACGACCATGTAACTGCAAGCAGACAGGTAGGTTCAACTTTTAAACCATTGCTTTACACGCTTGCAGTTACCGAACTTGGCTATACACCTGAAACTTATATTCCCGGTGGTCCTTTAACTTTAGGCGGGCAAACAATTAGTACCGGTGGCGGTACATGTGCTTATTGTTTAGCTAAATCTATAAACGGTTGTGCGTGGCATTTGATGGGTTCTATAGGTGTAAAAAAAACAATTGAGTTTGCCCAACTCTGTGGTATAAAAGTTACAATTCCTCCGTATCCTTCAATTGCACTGGGAGCTGCTGAAATTCCTATGTTACAAATGTTACAGGCCTATACAATGTTTCCTAACAAGGGTTACAATACAGAGCCTGTGTTTGTAACAAGAATAGAAGACAAGAACGGTAACTTATTGTATGAATTTCCTATTGCACAAAGCAAACAGGTTATAGGGGAATCTGATAATTACACCATGGTAAAAATGATGGAAGGAGTTATAAAAGCAGGTACAGCCCGCAGGTTAAATAGTTATAATATCCCCACTGAAAAAGCAGGAAAAACAGGAACGACAAATGGTAATACGGATGGCTGGTTTATAGGTTACACACCTACTTTACTTGCAGGCAC
>ENA-OBIO01000094-OBIO01000094.1-metagenomes-genome-assembly--contig:-NODE-94-length-57305-cov-4.84845_pt1 | contig 57305 bp, 59 predicted proteins | sample MGYA00153383_OBIO01 | MGnify analysis MGYA00153383 | reverse complement strand
AACCCTGCCAACAAGTTCAATAATAGTTCCTGCCGGTATAGGCATTTTAAAATCTATTCGGTCGCTGGAAACCGTAACACATCTTTTTCTTGTAAACCTTGTAGCAGTAATAAAAGCAACTTCATCCATTAAATGCATAGCCGTGCCACCAAATAAAGTGTCGTAATGATTTGTAGTATTTGGAAACACAGCTTTAAAAATGCGTGTTTCGCTCAATTTAATTTGTTCTTCTAAATTTATACTCATACTTAAAAATGTAAAATATTTATAAGCCACAACCCGAAACCCTTAACATCAAACTCGTAACTTAATTCTTCTTAAACCCATACACACAATGTCTGCAGCCACTTTCACAACAATAACCTCTTAACATGTGGTACATTTCTGTAAACACCCAGTTGTTATTTTCAATGTAATAATGCAGGCCTTCTACAAACATTTCTTTTTGAGTTGGAAAAATATAAGCGTTGGATAATTCTAAAGCATTGCCTATTTTTTGCAGACAGTTTATACACAGACAATCAAAACTTGTTTTAGCTAAAAACTGCTGCGTAGTTTCAGTTAATATAATTGTGTTGCATTGGCAGTTGGCAATATCTCCAACTTTGCAAACAAAAATTTTATCGCATTTTGGGCAGTATTTTTCTTCGTGTTTAGGCATTGGCTGTATGTAATTCAGGCACTTGCTTTTGCGCCAAAGCAAAGCCACCAAATAAAACAGCACAGTAAAAGAAATCGCCCATTAAAGTACCTTTTACAAAAAGAATTCCGGCTACATAACATTGCATAAGTCCACCAAAGTTTTGTGGGTATGTGCTACCCGGCCAGCAACCAAAATTACTTACAACAAAAAATATACTAGAAGAAGCAAGTGCGCCAATTAAAACGGTTTTAGTATTCACTTTTTTCATAATAAAAAAACCAGCTACCACAATTAAAATATATGCTGCGTACTGCCAGTAAAAACCTTCAGCAAACCAGGTAAAAGTTGGGTAATATTTTGCGTAAATAACATTGTTAATAAATAAATCGCTAACCCAGGTTGCAGCAAGCGGTATAAACAGCGCCATCCATTTTTTACTAAAGTGTGCAGCACCAAAAATACCTATGGCACCTAATGGCGAAAAATTGAAAGTATGGGGAATAATCCGGCTAAAAGCTGCGAGTACGATTAGCGCAGTTAAAATGCCAAATCGCAGGTTCACTTTTTCTGTTGTCATATATTGGGTTTGTAAAATGTATGGCTGCAAATATAAAACAATACCGCAGTTGTTTATAATAATCATTGTGGAAAATTTTAAATGAAAAATAGTTTGCCTTAAAAACTATGGCCGTTTCAAAGCATATCTTTATATAAGAATGCGTTTATTAATTACCATACTATTTATAGCTCAACAATTTATTTGCGAGGCACAGTTTATTACAGAAGAAAAAACTTTTGCTACACCCACCGGAAATTTAGCAGGCACATTAATACTACCAACAACAGGCAAAATATTTAAACTGGTTATAATACAGGCAGGAAGCGGTCCTACAGACCGAAACGGTAATAGTGGCAATGCGCTTAAAGCAAATTCTTACAGACTTATTGCAGAAGCGCTTTCTAAAAAAAGTATAGCCACTTTACTTACAGACAAAAGAGGTATTGGCAAAAGTATGGGTTCATTGAAAAAAGAAACAGATTTGAGATTTGATGATTATGCAGATGACCTTGCAGGATGGATAAATTTTATAAAAAAAGACAACCGCATAGGCAAAATTTTTATAGCCGGTCATAGTGAAGGATCTTTGGTTGCCATGTTAGCTGCACAAAAGGAAAAAGTAAACGGCTACATATCTATAGCAGGCGCAAGAGAAAGCATTGATAAAATAATTACATGGCAATATGCCCAACAGTTACCAAAAGCTGCTGTTGTAGTTGATTCACTTTTTTTAAGAATGAGAAACAACCAAAAAATAGATACAATTCCTCCTTATTTACTATCCATATTCCGTCCTTCAGTACAACCTTATATTCTATCGTGGGTGCTGCATGACCCTTGTGCAGAAATTAAAAAACTTACTGTTCCAATACTTATTTTGCAGGGTACTACAGATATTCAGGTAGAGGTAAAACAGGCAGAAATGTTGAAAGCCTGCAAGCCAAATGCAACACTTAAAATTGTAACCGGAATGAATCATATTTTAAAAGAAGCGCCAATAGACAGAACTAAAAATATTGCCACATACTCAGATGAAACTTTACCGATCATGCCCGGACTTGTTGATTTAATTGCCGCATTTGTAAATAAAAAATAACACACATTGAATTATCTGGCCCACGCCTATTTATCATTTAATAATACCGACTTGCTTGTGGGCAATATGATAAGCGATTATGTAAAAGGAAAAAAGCAATATGATTATCCTGCAGCCATACAAAACGGTATAAAGTTGCACCGTGCAATTGACAATTTTACAGATACACACACTGCTACTTCTGAAATAAAGAAATTTTTTAAACCAGCATACAGATTATATGCAGGTGCATTTACAGATGTTGTGTACGATTACTTTCTCGCCAACGATACCAATCAGTTTTCATCTCCGGAAGAATTGAAAAAATTTACTGAAAAAAGTTACCAGTTACTTAAACTACAATCCGCTCATTTCCCTGAAAAATTTGCCGGCATGTTTCCTTATATGCAGGCACAGGATTGGTTATACAACTACAGGTTTAATGAAGGAATGCAAAAAAGCTTTGGTGGCCTTGCAAAGCGTGCGAAATACATAGAAGAAACAGATACTGCTTATGATATCTTTTTGACACATAAAAATGACATCCAGTTTTGGTATAATATTTTTATGCCAGATGTTAAAAAATTTACCGTTAAAAAAATAGAACAAATGTTAAACGGTTGATGTTTTATCTTTATAATAAAAAAATGAAAAAACTCTTATTGATTTGCTCCGTCGCTTTATTTTGTACAGTTACAATTTTTGCGCAATCACCAATTCCTGCACTTGCAAAATCTCCTATGTTTATGAGCACTTATCCCGCAGGATTTGGAATATTAAAAATACAGGATAAAGTTACAGAACCCCTTGCAGCAAGGATTATTTACAGCAGACCTCAAAAAAACAACAGAGCAATATTTGGCGGTTTAGTTGAATACAATAAAGTATGGCGGTTTGGTGCAAACGAAAATACAGAAATTGAATTTTTTACAGATGTAACCATTAATAATATTAAAGTTAAAAAAGGCAGATATTCCATGTTTGCAATACCAACCAAGGAAAAATGGACACTCATAATAAATAAAGATTTAAACAGCTGGGGCGAATATAAATATGAGCAATCCAAAGATGTTTTAAGAGTTGATGCACCGGTACAAACATCTACAGAGATTGCGGAAGTATTTTATATATATTTTGATAAGGCTAAGAATGGATTTGCGTTGAATGCAGGTTGGGATAATGTAAAAATAATCTTACCGATTTCAATGAAATAGTATGCTCAAATTACAAAGTGTTTTATTTACAATAATATTTACCACACTTTTTTCCTGCAAAGAAAAAAGTGTAATAAAAAATAATATTGCGGAGACCAATATCGATTCTTTATCAAAGAACAAAAACCCTTATATCCAGCCAGATCAATCTTGGCTTGATATAAGTTGGTATCCTGTAGACTACCCTATAGAGAAAATGAAAGGAAATGATTCTCTTCATTTAATAGCAAAATTAATTTACAGCCGTCCTCATAAAAAAGGTCGAATTCTTTTTGCTGAATCAAAAGAAAGTTTGTGTGCATATGGAGTTCCATGGCGGCTTGGAGCAAATGAAGCTACAGAAATAGAGTTATTTGAGAATGTAAATATTGCTGGCAAAAATATTCTTAAAGGGTCGTATGTTATTTATTGTATTCCTCATCCAGACAGATGGACAATTATTTTTAATAGCAACATTCATACTTGGGGTTTGCATATTAACCAGAGTAAAGATATTTTTAAAACAGATCTTCCGGTGCAAAAACAAGACCCTGCACTGGAAGATTTTACTATAGTTTTTAAAGAAAACAGCAATGGGGCAGATTTAATTATGGCATGGGATAATGTAAAAACAGTTTTACCAATTGTATTCATAAAATAGTTTACTGCAAACATATTCAACGTTATGTTTCTACGCCGCTTTACATACATAGTAATTATATTTACAAAATGTGTGGCATTGCAGGTATCATTTCTCCAAAAAAAACAGTTATACAGCCGAAGTCGTTAAAAACGATGTCAGACACATTATCCCACAGAGGTCCGGATGGTGAAGGGTTTTGGATTAACAAAGAAAATACAGCAGGCTTATGTCACAGACGCCTTGCTATAATAGATTTAACTGCGGCAGCTGCGCAGCCAATGCATTATTTAAACAGATACATCATTGTTTATAATGGCGAAATTTACAATTATAAAGAATTAAAAACAGATCTGCAAAAAGCAGGATATCATTTTACCACGCAAAGCGATACAGAAGTAATTCTTGCATCTTATGATTTTTATAAAGATGATTGTGTAAAATATTTTGATGGTATGTTTTCATTTGCTATTTGGGACGAAAAATTAAATGAACTTTTTTGTGCCAGAGATATTTTTGGAGAAAAACCTTTTTACTATTTTTTAGATAATGATGTATTTGCTTTTGCCAGCGAAATGAAAGCATTGTGGGCTGCAGGAGTCACTAAATGTGCTGATGAAAAAATGATGGTCAATTATCTTGCGCTCGGCCAAGTACAACATGCAGGAAATAAATCACAAACATTTTATAAGCATATTTTCTCTTTACCCCCTGCTCATACTGCGGTACTTTCTTTAAGTACCATGCATTTTACTTTATCTCACTACAGAGATATTAATAAACAAAACTGCATAGAAATATCAGAAAAGGAAGCTGTTGAAAAATTTGAATATCTGCTGGAAAATTCTGTTAAACTTCGGTTGAGAAGCGATGTTGCAATGGGCTCTAGTTTAAGTGGAGGCATTGACAGTTCAACGATTGCATTCTATACTAAAAAGAATTCTCAAGCAAAAAGTAATTTTAAAACCTTTTCTGCAATATTCCCCGGTTTTGATAAAGATGAGAGCAAGTTTATTTATGAACTGTGCAATACATTTAAACTGAATAATTATACAGTAATGCCAAATGCTGAAGGGCTTTTAAGAGATTTCGAAAAGCTATGCTACCATCAGGAAGAGCCATTTCCATCTTCAAGCATTTATGCACAGTACAAAGTTTTTGAACTTGCGGCTGCAAATAATATAAAAGTTTTGCTTGATGGCCAGGGTGCAGATGAAACGCTGAGTGGTTATACAAAATATTTACATTGGTACTTACAGGAGATTACGGCAAAAGGAAAACATAAATTAGTAAAAAAACAAAGACTCTTACTGCAAAAAGCAAACATACCATTGCAATGGAATTTTAAAAACATTCTTGCTGCATACTTACCATCTCATGCAGCACTGGCATTGGAAAAAAGAGAATATAATAAAATCGTGCAAAGCCAGTTTATACATATCCAGCAATTACAAAAAATAAAAGGAAGAGAATGGCAAGGAATTTACAAACCTGTTGTTACCAAATTAAATGATATTCTTTACAATGATACCATGCAGCATGGACTGGAAGAACTATTGCGATTTGCTGACCGCAACAGTATGGCGCACAGTACTGAAGTTCGCCTACCTTTTTTAAATTTTGAACTGGTAAATTTTATCTTTTCTTTACCGTCTTCTTACAAAATAAAAGACGGCTTTACAAAATATATCTTAAGGAAAACAATGACGGGGAAAATTCCAGATAGCATTTTGTGGAATACAAATAAGATTGGCTTTGAGACGCCGCAAAAAAGCTGGATGGAGAGTAAACAGGTGCAGGAAATGATTTTTCACAGCAAGGAAAAACTGGTGAAAGAAAAAATCTTAAATGCATCAGTACTAAAAAATAAAATAGAACCTAAACCTGCCCATGAAGCAGGTAATATTGATTGGCGCTTTTTAAATCTTGCCAAGATTTTATGAATTTAATAAATCTAAAAGACTATTTAGTGTGGCATAGCAGTTTATTTAAGGTTAATTTTGCACCACAATAATTAAAAAAAATATGAACAACTTACATAGGTTAGGTACCAAATTTATTCATGCAGGTACGGTGCCTGATCCAAGTACGGGCGCAATTATGACGCCCATTTATCAAACAAGTACTTATGTGCAGCATGCGCCCGGGGTTAACCAGGGTTATGAATATGCTCGCAGCCAAAACCCTACTCGTAAAGCGCTTGAAGATGCGTTGGCAGTAATTGAAAATGGTAAACATGGCCTTGCATTTAGCAGTGGTGTTGCCGCAACAGATGCTGTAATAAAATTATTAAACCCGGGTGATGAAGTAATTGCAGCTAACGATATGTACGGTGGCACTTACAGGCTTTTTACCAAAATATTTGAAAAGTACGGCATCAAATTTATTTATGTTGATACTACAGATATTGAAAATATTAGAAAAGCAGTTACAGCAAAAACCAAATTAATATGGATTGAAACACCTACAAATCCATTAATGAACATTACAGATATTAAAGGTGCGGCACAAATATCTAAACAGTCAGGGGCATGGCTTTGTGTAGATAATACTTTTGCTTCTCCTTATCTACAAAATCCGCTGGACCTTGGCGCAGATATCGTTATGCACTCTGCAACAAAATACCTTGGTGGCCATAGTGATGTGATACAAGGCGCATTAATAATAAATGATGATGCATTAAGAGATAAATTATATTTTATCCAAAAAAGTTGTGGTGCTGTGCCCGGCCCAATGGATTGTTTTTTGGTTTTAAGAGGCATAAAAACATTGCATGTGCGCATGAAACAACATTGCGAAAATGGGATTGCTGTTGCACATTTTTTACGCAACTATCCAAAAGTTGAAAGAGTTTATTGGTGTGGTTTTGAAGACCATCCAAATTACAATATTGCCAAAGAACAAATGCGTGGCTTTGGTGGAATGATGAGTTTTATATTAAAAGATGCAAGCATTGAAGCAGCAAATAAAGTACTAACATCTACAAAATTATTTGCATTAGCTGAAAGTTTAGGTGGTGTAGAATCTTTGATAAATCACCCTGCAACCATGACGCATGCAAGCATACCACGTGAGGAAAGAATAAAAAACGGACTGGCCGATGGATTAATTAGATTAAGTGTAGGTATTGAAGATGCTGAAGATTTAATTGAAGATTTAAGAGTAGCAATTGAGGACTCTTAAATTCTTCAAAGTCGGATCTTAGATGCTGCCAATTAATAGAATTGTTTAATAAAAATGATTGATAAAAAATTACAGGATTTTCTTAATAAAAAGGTTGATGAATATAATCAACCTTTTTTTATTATACCAGATCCTATTTGTATTCCTCATTTATTTACAAAAAAACAGGATATAGAAATAGCGGGTTTTTTCGCTGCCATTTTTGCATGGGGAAACCGTACAACCATTATCAATAAAAGCACAGAGCTTATGCAGCTCATGAATAACGCTCCACATGAATTTTGCTTACATCATACCACTGCTGACCTCAACAGGTTATTAAATTTTAAACACCGGACTTTCAACCCCACAGACCTTTTATATTTTATAGATTTTTTTCAACATCATTACAGTAAAAATGAGTCACTTGAATCTGCATTTACACAAACATTAAAAACAGGTGACGCAAATATTGAAAATGGATTGAATGGCTTTTATAATTATTTTTTCTCCTTGGAAAACGTGCCTAAGCGTACGCTGAAACACATAGCTTCTCCCGCCAAAAAAGCAAGTTGCAAAAGGTTAAATATGTACCTACGTTGGATGGTGAGGAATGACAACAAAGGCGTAGATTTTGGGATATGGAAAGCCATATCGCCTTCGCAATTAATAATACCTTTAGATTTGCATGTGGCAAGGGTGGCAAGACATTTTGGACTTTTAAAGAGAAAACCTACTGATTGGCTTGCAGCCGTAGAACTGACTGAGACCATGAAAACACTGGATAAAAAAGATCCCTCAAAATACGATTTTGCACTTTTCGCATTGGGCGTTTTAGAAAAATTCTAATTATGAATAATGAAATAGTTCATATAGTAAATGATTCATTCAATTTACAGTCAAACGAAAATAATTTTATAGATTTTCTCACTGAAAAAATAAATTTCCTAATAGTAAATGATTTTAATAAACTCATTTTTATTCTATATCGAGCAGATATTAACGAACAAAAACTAAACAGACTTCTTGCAGAAAATAAAAAGGAAGATGCTGCCAAAATAATAGCTGCACTCTTTATACAGAGACAACTTGAAAAAATAAAGTCTAGAGAAGAGAATTCTTCAAAAACAAACAACGATACTCAAGAGGAACGCTGGTAATCTAAAGAATTATGCAGATTTCTTAGTATACATTAGTTCTTTTACTTTATGTACATCTTCTTTTTCTTTTTTTAAATCGAACATTGTTCCAAATACATGATCCCACAAAGTACTGCTAACTCCAAAACCCATATCAGAATGTTTGTAATGATGAAGGTGATGGTTTCTCCATAAACCTTTCATCCATTTAAAAGGAGGATTCCATGCATGTATTGCGAAATGCATAGTCCCATAAATCAAATATCCCAGCATAAAACCAGGAAAAAAAGCAAATACATTTTTACCCATTATTAAAAAGAATAGAAAGAAAAACATTGATGCTAGAATCAAGCTTGGCGCAGCAGGCATAAACAATCTTTCTTTATCCCTTGGGTACTCATGGTGATTACCATGCAATACATAATTAATTCTTTTGCCTTTTTCTGTTTCAGGATGATAATGAAAAGCGAAACGATGTAATATGTATTCTGTAAGCGTCCAAAAAACAATACCACTAATAAAAATTAGAAAAACATTTATTCCTGAAAATTCCAAATATTTAATAGAGTAGTAGGGTAAAAATATCAATATCGGCAAATACATACCCCATATAACAAGAGGATGAGTTTTGGTGAGATATTCTAAATAACCGTTTCTAAATATTTGCGCCTGACCCTTATTATGTATTTTTTGAAATTCCATGTAATAATTTAATATAGTGTAAATATACAAAATCCTTTTTTTTAAAGAGTTTGGAAGTCTAAATTTGTCATTCTTAATATGGAAAATTAAATAACAATTTTAGTTCCATTTTCTTTTTTAAATAAAATAATTCCATGAAATTAATAACCTATCTTAAAAATGATCACGAACAACTAGCATTAATAATCAATGGCAAGATCTACGATACGGATAAACTTCATCCGGATTTACCTATTAGCATGTCTATGTTTTTAAATTATTGGGAAGATGTTTTCCCCCTTGCCCAGGCTGCGGAAAGGAAAGTGAAAGATGGTGGGTATCAAAATAAATCTTACGGAGATTATGCTGATGCAGAAATTATTGCTCCTGTACCCAATCCCACAAGTTGCCGTGATGGATATGCTTTTCGGCAGCATGTAGCTTCGGCAAGGCGAAACAGAAATGTAGAAATGATTCCTGAATTTGACCAGTATCCGATATTTTATTTTACCAACCACAACAGCATTCAAGGACCCGGAAATATTATTTGCATGCCTGATCATTTTGAGAAACTTGATTTTGAACTGGAAGCTGCCATTGTTGTAAGCAAGCATGCAAAAAATATCAAAGCTGCAGAAGCAGATGAATATATAGCCGGTTTAATGATTATGAATGATATGAGTGCAAGGCGTTTGCAAATGGAAGAAATGTTGCTAAATCTTGGCCCGGCAAAAGGAAAAGATTTTTCTACAGCCATTGGCCCAATGCTGGTTACGCTCGATGAATTGCAACCATTTGAAGTACCCTGCAAAGAAGGACATACAGGCAAAAGCTGGAATTTAAAAATGACCTGTAAAGTAAATGGCATCCAGGTTAGCGAAGGAAACCTTGCTGATATGGACTGGACCTTTGCAGAAATACTGGAGCGATGCGCTTATGGTGTAAACCTTTATGCGGGCGATGTAATTGGTAGCGGAACTGTAGGCACAGGATGTTTTTTAGAGTTGAACGGTACAGGAAAATTAAACAATGCTGATTATACAGAGCAATGGCTGCAACATGGAGATGTGGTAGAAATGGAAATTGATGGATTGGGGTTGTTGAAGAATACGATTGTTGCAGAGGAAACGGATTTTTCAATACTGGCATTGAAGAAAATTACGAGTTAGAAGTTACTAGTTGTGGGGTTGAAGTATTTTACCATATTGTTAGATTAAAATAGATATAAATTATGGCAACTATATTATCTTTTGAAGATTTGGAAATATGGAAGAAGGCACAAGAGTTGGCCACCATGGTTTATAGATTATGCGAATTAAATGAAAAAATTAGTAGAGACTTTTCTTTTAAAGATCAAATAAAAAGAGCAGCGTTGTCAGTATCAAATAATATTGCAGAAGGTTTTGAATATAGTAACAATTCGGATTTTCACCGTTTTTTAAGAATCAGCAAAGGCTCTTGTGGAGAAGTAAGAAATTGCCTTTTATTCTCTATTAAAATAAATTATTGTTCAACTGAGGAAATATTAGATTCCCTTGAAATTTCGAAAGCTTTAAGCAGGCAGATTGGTGCCACGATGAAATATTTAAGGCAAAAGATCATGGATAAAAAACTTACTTCAAAAACAATCAAGCCCTAAACCCGTAACTTTTAACTCGCAACTCGTAACTATGTTCACCCTTAATCTCTCCACCCTTTCCCCGGCTGATGTACAAAGTTACCTTCAGCATGCAATTGCGCCCAGGCCGATTTGTTTTGCCTCTACCATTGATAAGGAAGGAAATGTAAACTTATCTCCGTTTAGTTTTTTTAACCTTTTTTCATCCAACCCTCCAATAGTTATTTTTTCGCCGTCAAGGCGAGTAAGAGACAATAGCACCAAGCACACTTTGCAAAATGTATTCGAGGTGCCAGAGGTGGTAATTAATATGGTTGATTACGTTATGGTACAGCAAATGTCGCTGGCCAGTTGCGAGTTTTCAAAAACAGAAAACGAATTTATAAAAGCAGGATTTACGGCAGAAGATGCAACATTGGTAAACCCTCCAATGGTTAAAGAAAGCAAAGTAAAACTGGAATGTAAAGTGATTGAGGTAAAAGCGCTTGGCTCAGAAGGCGGTGCCGGAAACCTTGTAATATGCGAAGTGCTTAACATGCACATTGATGAAAGTATACTCGACAATGATAATAGAATTGATCAGACAAAATATAATTTGGTTGCCCGCCTTGGTGGTGACTGGTACTGCAAAATTTCGAATGAAAATTTATTTAAAGTTGCAAAGCCCAATATCAAAATTGGTATTGGTATAGATTCACTCCCTGCAGCAATTCGGAACAGCAAAATACTTTCGGGAAATCATTTAGGGCAACTGGCCAACGTAAATGAATTACCGTTAATTAATTCTGCATTTGAAAATGAAACTTTAAAACAAATCGTGCAATATTTTAATCTGGACCTAAAGGAAATGGAAACAGAGACACATAAACTGGCTGCATCACTTTTAAATGAAGATGATACTTATTCTGCATGGCAGGTTTTATTAGCAAATGATATTATTTAACTTTTACAACACATAAGCAAACATTTACATTGATATTTTTTTTCATAATGAAAATATTAACGCTTTTACTTCTCCCATATCTTTCTTTAGCTCATTTAAAACCTGCTTATAAAAATCTTGCATTTGATGGTGGAGAGCTTAGAGGCATTGCTTATACCGGAGCTTTTAAAGTCCTTGAAGAAAATGGCACCATGCAAAAGATAGAAAATATTGCGGGTTCTTCAGCAGATGCCTTGCAGGGTTTATGATTGCAATAGGTTATGAAGCAGGTGAAATCGACAGTATTTTAATGTCGTTTAAGTTTCAAAAAATTAATGATAGTAAAGGGGTTTAATTGGAAAATATTAAAGAATAAAAAGAAAGTTTGGCATGTACAAAGGCGATAAATATGAAATTTGGTTAAAGGAAATGCTGATAAAAAAAAGCGGAAATGCAGACCTTACTTTTATGGAATTGCACCAATTAAAATTGAAAAACAAAAATTATAAAGATCTTTTTTTGTACCGGAACAAATATCAGCAAGCAGCGGCTGTAAGTTTTCTCTTATAAAACCTCACCCCCTTTTTCTGTAGCTACTGCAGTAAGAATAAGTGGCGGTGTGCCACTGTACTTTACACCCATTGCATTAAATGATTCTCTGCAAAAAATACAAACGGGAGATACATCTGCTTACATTAATTATTATGTTGATGGTGGTATGCTATGCAATTATCCGATCAATATGTTTGACAGTTGCAAACATGGAGAGATGCCGCTGTTATGCAACGATCTTATTTTTAACCCGGAAACTTTAGGCATAAAATTGGAACGAAATGAACAAATAGATTTATTTCTTAAAAATTCCATTGAAATACCGCCTTATCAACCTAAAAAAATAAGTGATTACCTCGCTGCATTTGCAAATCTTTTAATTGAAACAATGGCGAGAAAATATCCCGGATTGCTCAACGAAAAAGGAAGAAGCATTTATATAAATTATGGAAATTTTAATCCGAAAGGAAAAAAAGTAAGTATCAAAAATAAAAGAATGTTGTATGAAAATGGAAGAGCGGGTGCTCTCCAATTTTTTAAACTTCAACATCATTTAACTCCATAAAAAAATGCTGCAAATTTTATAAGTCTGCAGCATTTTTTATTTATAATTTGCCTTATCTGTATGCGCCACCAAAAACCTTCCTTAAAACATCTGTAGTTCTTGCGGCAAAGTTTGTCCGAATATTAATTTCTTCTTTTGCAATTAAATTAAACAAAGCATCAGTAGCTTTTTGCGTAACATAACTCGTAAGATCTGGGTTAAGCCTTTTAAAAGTTGTAGGAAAATTATTATACTTCGTAACCATATCACCATAATATTTTGTAGCATCTACTTTTTGTAAAGATGCAGCAATAATCGGTCTGAAAGCTTCTAAGAGTTTAGCAGTTGTTTTTTCTCTAAAGAAATGTGTTGCACTGGTATCGCCATTTCTAATTAGCCCGATAGCATCACTTAAAGTCATATTTTTTATAGCTTCTACAAAAATTGGTTTTGCATAACCGGCTGCATCTTCGGCACCTCTGTTTATCTGTAAAATTGCTTTATCCACAAGGCTGTTAAAACCAAGATCACGAAGTGTATTTTCAATTTTTCTTGCTTCAGGTGGTAACAATACTTTGTACAATTCATTTCTAAAAAAGCCATCTGTATTATTTAGCTGAAGTACAGATTTTGTAATTCCTTGTCCTAAAGCTTCTTTTATACCTGCCGCAGCTTCTGTATTTGATAAAGTACCTTTAGCAGCACCTGCAGCATTTGCAACCTGTTGAAGGGTTTCGCAGGAGCCAAGTGTGACAGAAATAATTAAAAGTGTAAAGATTGTTTTCATAAAAAGAGATTTGATTTTAAAATACAAAGCAAGTATGTTGCCAGTAAAAAAAACTGATGTGTTAAACCTTTATATCTTGACTGAAGGAACTATACGGCTGCAGCAATAAACTGCGAGAATAATCCTAGCACAAGACCTGTATAAATATCTTTTTCAGTATGATCAGAAACTATTAAACGGGATGTACAAACAATACCAGTGCATAAAAGCACAAAAGCAATAGGCCACGTCATCAACATAGAATTACTCTTTGCAATTACCAAAAACAAACCGAGCCACCCACCCATGGCAATTGTGTGCATGCTTATTTTATAATAAATATTGGCAATTAAACCAGCAGACGCAGCAAGAAAAACACCCAAAACAAAGGATGGCATTATTGCAGGATACATATCCTGTTTTTTAAAAACTGTAAACGCCCAAAAGAAAAAAATACCACATGCCATGTAAGGAATAATTCTATCTCTTTTTGTACGAAGAAAAACAGAATCAATAAAACCAACGGCTTTTAGTAATACAATACTAATTAAAGGATAAAAGATTAGGTTGTAGCCACTAATTAAAATTGTGTAGAGCTTTGCTTTTGCTGAAAACCCCGAAAAATAGGATGGATGGATGTATACAAGAAATGCAATAGCATACAGCGGTACAAAAATTGGATGAAAAATGTATGAAAAGAAGTTAGCCGGCCATTTTAATAGAGGATGAACATATTTTTTTTCGGGTAAAATTTCTTTAGGTAAAATAGCTTCCATTTTATAATATTTTTCTCAGCCTTGCAACCGGAATATTTAATTGCTCCCTGTATTTCGCTACAGTTCTTCGTGCAATATTATACCCTTTTTCCTGCAGCATATCAGTTAGCTTTTCATCGCTGTAAGGGTGTTTTTTACTTTCTTCCCCAATTAAATCTGTAAGAATTTTTTTAACTTCTCTCGTACTTACTTCTTCACCACTGTCTGTTTGTAAACTTTCGCTAAAGAAAAATTTCAATCTGTATGTTCCAAATTCTGTTTGTACAAATTTACTGTTGGCAACTCTGCTTACTGTAGATATATCAAGGTTTGTTCGCTCTGCAATATCTTTCAAAATCATTGGGCGGAGTTCTGTTTCATCTCCCGTTAAAAAAAACTCATGCTGGTAATTCATAATGGCTTCCATGGTATTCAACAAAGTATTTTGCCTTTGTTTTATAGCATCAATAAACCATTTTGCACTGTCTATTTTTTGTTTAATAAAAAGTACAGCTTCTTTTTGTCGTTTATCTTTTTTTGTTCCTTTATCGTAATCCTTCAGCATATCCCTGTAACCTTCGCTAATGCGAAGATCAGGAGCGTTTTTGCTGTTAAGGCTAAGCTCCAGCTTACCAACATTATTTGCAATAAAAAAATCTGGTATTACATAATTGGTATTCTTTCCTGTATCTCCGGCTGTACCGCCCGGCTTAGGATTCAGTTTTACAATCTGGCTAATAATTTCTCTGAGTTGTTCATCGGTAAGTGTAAGCGCACGTTGTATTTTTTCGTAATGCTTTTTGGTAAACTCGTCAAAATATTTCTCCAAAACCTTAATAGATATTTCAATTATTTTCCCCTGATCCTTTTTTCTTTGAAGTTGTAGCAACAAGCATTCCTGTAAATTCCTTGCAGCTACACCAGGAGGGTCAAATTGTTGTATCTGCAACAATAACTGCTCAATTTCCACTTCATCTGTATCTACATTTTGCCTGAACGCTAGGTCATCAATAATCGCACTGGTTTCTCTTCTTAAGTAACCATCATCATCCAAACTTCCAACAAGCTGTTCAGCAATTTTCATTTGCTTTTCACTTAGTTTTAGTAAGCCAAGTTGCTGAAGCATAATTTCCATAAAACTTGTTTCAACCTTGTGTGGTATTACTCTGTTGTCATCTTTTTCAGGATAATTTTCGTCTCTCATTTTATAATCCCCTATATCATCATCTCCTTCATGTACATAATCACTTATATCTATATTTTCGTACTCATCTTCTGTACCTTCTGTTTTATATTCTTCTTCTCCGGGTTCTGTAAATTCATCTTTTTCAAATTCATCATCATGGCTATCTTCATCTGCCTGTTCCAATGCAGGATTTTCTTCAATTTCTTCTTTTATGCGCTCATCAAGTATTGCTGTAGGAACCTGCAGCAGTTTCATTAACTGTATTTGCTGCGGCGAAAGTTTTTGTAATAACTTTTGTTGTAAACTCTGATGTAAAGCCATGAGTAAATATCTAAATATTATTTTTTAAAAGAGAATTATCTTGTTGTACAATAAAACGAAACACTTGGTAACTCCGTAAATTTACACGCAATAGGCATTATAAATGAAAAGCAAACTTATAACATTATTATTTTGTGCAGTAATTGTTAGTACATCGGCATTTAGCCAGTCGATATCTACCCAATTCAAAGCTAATATTCCTGAGAAAAAAAATTCAGATTCCACTCGCAAATCCAACAATTATGTTTCACCATCTATGTTGATATCTCCAACTTTTTATCTCAGTAATCTTGCATTTTTTTGCAGGCAGGAAATAAAATTTGAAAAAGCTACAAAAATTCCCTTAAAATTTAGGTTAGGTTCTGTTCAACAGGTTGACTATCTGGAAGGAAAAAACAACAAAAGGCCTTAATTTTCTTTAAAATATTAATTCTTCCCATTTATAAAAACTTTTTGTTAGTTGTTTGATTATGCGAATATGTTTATTTAAATTACAAATAAACTAACAGAATATGTTTAAGTATTTAAAATACCTAAACCCGCTAATAATATATTTGCTGGCTTTTATCAGCTTTACCAACACAGGTATTTTATGCTGGCTTGTATTAATTTATTCATGGGCGTTTATCCCTTTGCTCGAGCTTTTTATAAAGCCCAGCTCACGCAACATGTCTGCTGCTGAAGAAGAGCTTTCTAAAAACGACAAAAAGTATGATTATATGTTGTACTTGATTGTATTTATACAAATTCCCACCCTGCTGTTTTTTCTTTATTCATTTGTTGGTTCACATCTTAATACATTGGATATTATTGGCCGTATAACAGCCATGGGAATGCTTTGTGGGACATTTGGCATTAATGTGGCGCACGAACTTGGCCACCGCAAAAATAAATTTGAGCAAACACTTGCAAAGATTTCTTTACTCAGCAGTTTATATATGCATTTTTTTATAGAACACAACAAAGGGCACCATAAAAATGTAGCAACTCCCAGCGACCCTAGCAGCGCCCGTTATAATGAATGGCTGTACAGTTTTTATTTTAGAACAATTATATTTTCTTATTTATCAGCCTGGCATATTGCAAATAATGAAATGAAGAAAAAAGGATTGAGTGTATTTAGTTTACAAAATGAAATGTTGCAGGCTCATATTTTTCAGGCAGCTTTTGTTGGGTTTATTTATTTAATTTTTGGTGGATGGATTACCGTCTATTTTTTAGGCGCTGCATTTATGGGAATACTTTTATTGGAAACAGTAAATTATATTGAACATTATGGGCTGCAAAGAAAAATAACATCTGAAAATTCTTTTGAACGAACAATGCCTCAACACAGCTGGAACAGCAACCATGCAATTGGAAGAATTTTGTTATTTGAATTAAGCAGACACAGCGACCACCATTATCTTGCAAGCAGAAAATACCAGATTCTGCAAAATCATAACAATACTCCTCAATTGCCAACGGGTTATCCGGGTTCTATGCTTTTAGCATTGTTACCTCCGCTATGGTTCAGTATCATGAACAAAAAAATTGCAAATTATAATTCAAAATAAAAACAATTATATACATTTTAGATATCATTTTTCACATCAAATTATATTTAAAATAAATCGTAGTGTTTTAGATTATAAAAAGTTTTGAGAAATTTATCAATCGTTTTAAGATTTATTTCTTTTGGCATAATGTTTCCATACAATTATTAAACTTTTCATGTCAAAAAACTCAATCACTTTACTATTAGCAATATTTGTTTTCTATAGCTGTAATAATAAAAAAGAAACACCACCCACTGTAAAATTTTGGCATAATGTTTCCATACAATAATTAAACTTTTCATGTCAAAAAACACAATCACTTTACTATTAGCAATATTTGTTTTCTATAGCTGTACTTATAAAAAAGAAACACCCCCCACTGTAAAAGAAATAAAAACAAAAATTGAAGTTGAAAAAAAAGTACTTATAAATTTTACTTCACTGATTTCAAAAGACAGTATAAAAAAATTAATTAAAAATACAGATTCCAACAATTTAAAAGTTATTGCCGCAATCAACCGTACTGATGTTAAATTTCTAAATAAATTTGATTCAATTATTATTCCTTCAGATTTTTCTCAACCAATTAAACAATATTTTCCTTTCCCGCTTGAGGCATCTTTTTTAAAAGATATAAAGAAAATTATTTTCTTTTCCTATCCTACCCAATCATTTGCAGCTTATGAAAATGGAGTGTTGGTTTATACAGGTCCAACAAGCATGGGGCGCAAAGCTGATATGACTCCAACGGGGTTATTTTATACCAACTGGAAAGCAGAACAGACTACCAGCACCTTTAATGATGAATGGGATTTAAAATGGAATTTTAATATTGAAAATAAATTAGGAATAGGTTTTCATCAATATGAAATGCCGGGTTACCCTGCATCTCATTCCTGCCTTAGATTAAGTGAAAAAGATGCAAAATATTTATATGAATGGGCAGACCAGTGGACGATAAAAGGAACCGATAATATTTTGGCCCAAGGGACACCGGTTGTGGTTTTCGGCAGTTACCCTTTCGGAAGTTCCAAACCCTGGCTTTCTTTAGCTCAAAATAATAAAGCACTTGATATTTCAGAAAAGGATCTTGAAAGTACTGCCAAACAATTTTTGCCTGTTATAATGCAGAAGCAGGCACAACGAGACAGTATTAAATAAAAAAAATTGCATTTAGTTACTTATCATAATTTTACTTTTAAGATTAAAATTTTTTCTTCCTTTAAGACTATTGCATATTTATAATTATTTATTTGTAACTAGTCTTTCTATGTAATGCTTCATTTGAACTTTCAAGATTTCGTTCAACTCTTTTTTACATCCTTAATTTTTTTTAATAGAAATGTTCTCGTAAAGAGAACATAAAAACAGTACATTATTGGTTAATCTTGGTGAGCATGAATTATATTTTTATTGATTTTGTTGTATCATTTTTGCATTAAATAAATACTTTTTTTTAATACAGCATTTTAAGTATTCAAATAAGATAGAATGTTTAATTCAATAGCTTTTTGATGAACAATTATTTATGAGTTTTGCAAAACAGTAAACCTTTGAGCGCAATTAATCATCATTGTCATTAACTATATTTGTTGTCCATAACAATTTGTTCCTCAATGCCCATTTTCGATATCAAGCTTCCTGTATACATTGCGAAAGCATTAAACCTCCCTGTAAGCGATGCAAGAAGGCAGCAGATAAAGGTGTTAAAGAAATTATTACGCAAAGCCAGGTTCACACAATTTGGTCAGTTATTTAAATTTGATGAAATTTTGCTAAGCCGCCATCCCGGTAAAAAATTTCAACAAAATGTGCCAACTTACGATTATACAAAAATTTATAATGAGTGGTGGTATAAAACACTAGAAGGTATACCGGATGTATGCTGGCCTGGTGTTATAAAATTTTTTGCCTTAAGCAGCGGGACGAGTGATGCATCCAGCAAATATATTCCTATTACAAAAGAACTTATTCGCAGCAATACCATTACAGGTATAAAGCAGTTGGTTAGCATGGCTAAATATGATAAAGTACCTGCAAATTCAATAGGTAAAGGGTGGTTAATGATTGGTGGCAGCACACAATTACAAAAAGAAGCAACTTACTATGCCGGTGACCTAAGCGGCATACAGCAAAAAAATCTTCCCTTATGGTTTAGAACTATGGGACTTTACAAACCCGGTAAAAAAATTGCCAGAGAAAAAGACTGGTCTAAAAAGTTGGAAGAGGTTGTGGAAAATGCACCTAACTGGGTGCCTGCATGGTTACAAATTTGTCTGGAAAAAATTATAGAAAGATACAACCTCAATAATATTCACGAAATGTGGCCTAACCTTGCATTTTACGTGCATGGCGGGGTTGCCATGGAGCCTTATAAAAAAGGATTTTCAAAATTACTCGGCAAACCTATTACTTACATTGAAACTTATTTGGCCAGCGAAGGTTTTCTTGCATTCCAGTCCAGGCAGGAAACCAGAGGCATGCAATTGGTTTTAAATAATAATATTTTTTTTGAATTTGTACCTTTTGATGAAACAAATTTTGATACCGATGGTAACATGGTAGCAAACCCGGAAGTGTACATGATTCATGAGATAGAAGAAGATAAAGATTATTCAATTTTAATAAGCACAAATGCAGGTACATGGCGTTATGCTATTGGAGATACAGTAAAACTTATTGACAAAGCAAGAAATGAAATTATTATAACAGGTAGAACCAAGCATTTTTTAAGTTTGGTAGGCGAGCATTTAAGTGTAGATAATATGAATAGGGCTATTGAACTTGCTTCGGAAGAAATGAATGTAAGTATACCTGAATTTACTGTAGCCGGTGTGCCTTATGGAAATTTCTTTGCCCACCAGTGGTATATTGCTACGGATGATAAAGTAGATGCTCTAAAATTTGCTGCTTTACTTGATGAAAAAATAAAAGCTATAAACGACGATTATGAAGTTGAAAGGATGCATGCGCTACAGACAGTTATGGTAAAGGTATTACCCGAAAAGATTTTTATGGATTTTCTACAATCTAAAGGAAAACTTGGTGGGCAACATAAATTTCCACGTGTATTAAAAGGCAGGGTGCTGGAAGAATGGAAATCATTTATCAGTAAATCAATGTAATTATTATTGATAGTTCTAACCGGAAAAATTTATAAATGACGGAAGCAATTATAGCCGGATTTTTACTAGGATTGGCGCTGGTATTTTCCGTAGGTCCCGTTATTTTTACAATTATAAAACTCCGTATTAATTATGGTTTTGTAAGTGCGTTTTATTTTATTGCAGGAGTATGGCTAAGCGATATTTTTTGGGTAGTAACTGCCAATGCAACGAGTTCTTTAATGCAAAGCCTTACTGTATATAAATTACAGATAGGGACAGCAGGCGGAGTATTTTTAATCGGCTTAGGATTATATTATTTGTTGTTTAAAAAATATCATTCAAAAAAAGAATTGGATGCAGGTATAACTATTGCAAGTTCTACACATGCACGGCTTTTTCTAACAGGTTTTTTAATTAATACATTAAACCCTGGTGTTATTGCTCTTTGGCTTGCTGCTGCCACAAAATCAATCAGCAGTACTATAAATGAAAAAATTGTAACTTTTTCCATCTGCATAGGTATGAATATCGCGGCAGATATTTTTAAAATTAATCTTGCAGGTAAATTAAGAAATAAATTGAACGATAAGAATATCACCACCGTCAACAGAATATCCGGCTTATTGTTTCTGGCATTTGGCATTGGTCTCATTCTGGGTGTATGGTTTACAAAAAATAAAACTGCATAAATTCTATGCGCCATTATATTTTAATCTTATTCATTTTTGTGGGTTACGCATTAAAAGCGCAACCTTCTGATTTTATCATTTTGAAGAAGAAAAACAAAACAGTTAAAATATTTTATAAAGGCTCTAATATTGAATTTGTAACCAAATCCGGTACCTATAAAAATGCTCTGATTAAGGATATTAAAAATGACAGTATTTTTTTACAGGAGTTTTTAATATATAGGCTTCCTACAACATTTGGGACTTATACTATTGATACGGTAGGAAGTTTTAGATATTCTTATAATTACAGTGAGATATATCATTTTGGGCAAGAAAATAAGAAATTTAATGTCACCGGAAGTGGAGCAACCTTACTTGGTGGCGGAGCCTTACTTGCAGTTGCCTCAGGAGTAGTTTACCTTGCTGACAATAAAAATTTCAGCCCAACACTATTAGCTGCCGGTGCGGGTCTTGCCGGTGTCGGATATTTTCTTAGCAAGGGTTCTAACAAAGGAATTACAATTGACAAAAAACATTACCGTCTTCTATATATTAACGCCAATGGTGTAAAAAAATGAAAAGGACCGGCAAAAAAAACTGGTGGCAAAAAGTAAAACGTGTATTACTTTGGTTATTAATTTTGCAGTTTATTTATATCATCATCTTACGTTGGATTAATCCTCCATTTACAATTACACAAGTTGTTAGTTTATTAAAAGGCAATGGCTTAAAAAGAGATTATGTATCCTAATGGCTTAAGAAGAGATTATGTATCCTACGATTATATGAACAATTCGGCTAAACTTGCTGTAATGGCGGGAGAAGATCAACTTTTTCCTGATCACAATGGGTTTGATGTTAAAGCTATAAAACTGGCAGTTAAATATAACAAAAAACATCCAACAAAAATAAGAGGTGCAAGTACCATTAGCCAGCAGGTTGCAAAAAATATTTTCTTGTGGCAGGGTGGTGGTATTTTTAGAAAAGGGCTTGAAGCTTACTTTACTTTTATGATTGAAACATTTTGGGGTAAGAAAAGAATTTTGGAGATGTACTTAAATGTTGCTGAAATGGGTGAAGGTATTTTTGGGATACAAGTTGCGGCAAAAAATTATTTTAATAAAAACTCAGCTGAGCTTACAAATATTGAGGCTGCGCAAATTGCGGCTGCTTTGCCCAACCCCATTCGTTTCACAGTTAAACCTTTAAGTAATTATGTTGCTGCACGTGCGGGTATTATTGTAAGGCAAATGAGTAATCTGGGAACTGATCCTGATGTGAATCAACTTTTAAAATAATTTAACCTGCTTATTTTTTAATTTATCTAACAATAAAAAAATATATTTTTGATACATCATATTATATAACATAAGTATTTTCAAGATTTAAAACCAATTATACTTTTTGCAGGATGTAAAGCTTTGTAAGCTATACCAGCACTGATAAGCATTAAAACTGATGCCAGTGCAAATGAAATTCCTGAAAAATGAAATGGTGCTTTTGGCCCTGTAAAATAAGAGAACAATCCGGTCATAAGCATTGGCCCAAAAATAGAGGTAAGGCTTATCAAACTCGTTAATGCACCCTGCAATTCTCCCTGTTCATTTGGAGGCACACTTCCGGATATTACTGATTGCAAAGCCGGACCACAAATACCTCCCAAACAATAAGGAATTAAAATTACAAACATCATCCATGTTTGAGATGCAAAAGCAAACAACAGTAAACCTACTGCATAAAGCAAAAGCCCATAATAAATACTTTTTTCATTTCCAATTTTAGGATTTATAAATCGAATAAGCACTCCTTGCACAATTCCTATTAAAAGCCCAACTACACCCAAAGAAATTCCAATCATCTTTTCATCCCAATGCAGTTTTTCTATACCAAAAAAACCCCAGTTGCTTTGTACTGCATGAGATGCTATATAAATAAGAAAAAAAGCAATAATAAGCCCACCAAGAGCCGGGTATTTTTTCAACCTTTTTAGTGAACCCAAGGGGTTTGCTCTTTTAATATCAAATGCCCTGCGGTTTTCTTTGCTTAAAGATTCGGGCAGTACAAAATATCCATATAAACAATTTATAAGACTTAACCCTGCTGCCACCATAAAAGGAATACGTGGCCCCATTGAACCTAGCAAACCGCCAATTACAGGCCCTATAATAAACCCAATACCAAATGCCGCCCCTACCATTCCAAAATTTTGAGCTCTGTTTTCATCAGTACTTATATCGGCAATATAAGCTGTGGCGGTTGTAAAACTTGCACCTGTAATACCCGCCAAAGCACGGCCTACAAAAAGCCATCCTATTGTTGGTGCAAAAGACAGAAAAAGATAATCAAGTCCAAAACCAAAAAGTGAAAAAAGTAAAATCGGTCTGCGACCATATTTATCACTCAGGCCGCCTAATACTGGTGCAAATAAAAACTGCATTACAGCATATGATGCGGTTAAGTAGCCTCCCCATTTTGCGGCATCGCTAATTGAGCCATTAATTAATTGTGAAATCAATTTTGGTAATACAGGTATAATCAAACCAAGACCGGTAACATCTAAGACAAGCGTAAAAAAAATAAAACCAAGTGCTGCTTTTTTGTTCATGTAATTTTAATAATTGCTGCAAAATTGCACATAAAAATTTATGTTGCTAAATCTTATTGGCTGATTTATTTAAATTTCTTCTTTAAGTAAATAAATTTCGCATCTGCTGTAAAATTTCTTTGTAATATTATTGGCACAATTCTTCCACTAATTTTCAAAAATATCTTTATGCATAAATTCCTTTTTTACATTACTCTTTTTGCCTGCTCCTTTTATTTAAATGCCTGCGCATCTCCGCAACAAAATAAACAGCAAAAAATATCCTCTGCAAAAGTTGCTGACTCAAACAATCTTCCTGCACCTTACGCCACAAAATCAAACAAAAACTTTAGTAAAGTAATTGGTTGGAAGGAAGGGGAAACTCCCATAGCACCTGCAGGCTTTACAATAAGTAAATTTGCTGAAGGATTAGATAATCCGAGATGGATTTATGCAGCACCTAATGGAGATATTTTTATTGTCGAAAGTAATACCGTTTTAACAGGTATTAAAAAATTCGGCGCAAGTGTTTCCAGAAAAATAAAAACGCAAAATCTTGGCCGTAGTGCAAACAGAATAAGGTTGTTTAGGGATACAGATAAAAACGGCAGTTACGAAAAAGCCTTTGTTTTTGCCGAAAATTTAAACCAGCCTTTAGGAATGCTGATTTTAAACAATCATTTTTACGTTGCCAATACAGACGGTTTGGAAATGTATGATTATAAAATCGGGGATACTTCTTTACCGTTAGAAGGTAAAAGAATTGTATCGTTACCTGCGGGCGGATATAATAACCACTGGACAAGAAATATTATTGCAAACGAAGCCGGTACCAAAATTTATATTACGGTTGGTTCAGGTAGCAATAACGGCGAAAATGGAATGGATAAAGAAATTAGACGGGCAAATATTTTAGAAATAAATCCTGATGGAACAGGAGAAAAAATATATGCAGCAGGGCTTAGAAACCCTGTGGGGCTTGCGATTGAGCCTGTTACTAAAAAATTGTGGACATCCGTAAATGAAAGAGATGAACTTGGAGATGAACTTGTACCCGATTATGCAACAAGCGTAAAACCAGGTGCTTTTTATGGTTGGCCATATGCATATTTTGGTGCGAATCCTGATCCCCGTATGAAAGATGATCCACACACAGAATTGGTAAATAAAACGCTTGTGCCAGATGTTTCTTTGGGTGCACATACAGCTTCTCTCGGATTGGCATTTTATACAAAAAATAATTTCCCGCAAAAATATAAAGGAGGAATGTTCATTGGTCAGCATGGCTCATGGAACCGGGCTCAGTTTTCAGGATATAAAGTGGTATTTGTTCCTTTTGCAAATGGAAAACCCTCGGGCAAACCTGAAGATTTTTTAACAGGTTTTATTGCTGATCAATCTAAAGACGAAGTACACGGCAGACCTGTTGGCGTGACAGTTATAAACGACGGATCGTTGTTGGTAGCAGATGATGTATCAAAAATCGTATGGAGAGTTAGGGCGAAATAATTCTTTTCATTACAATAACACTAAGAAGTTCCTAAGGTTCATCAAGAAATATTTAATGAGATAATCTTCGTGTTCTTTGTGTTTTGTTTTTATACCTTCGCAAACTAAAATATTTATATGAGCACAACAGGAAAAATAGAATCAAACAAAGGCACACTTGCTTTTGAACTATATGATGATGCTGCACCAATTGCAGTAGAGAATTTTAAAAAATTAGTTTCTCAAGGATATTACGACGGACTAAGTTTTCACAGAGTAATACCAAATTTTATGGTGCAGACAGGTTGCCCCGATGGTACAGGCGCTGGCGGACCGGGATACAGCATTAAGTGCGAAACAGGTGGCGAAAAACAATTTCATGACCGTGGTGTTTTAAGTATGGCACACAGAGGAAAAGATACCGGCGGATCTCAATTTTTTATCTGCCATAACAGACAGGGAACTCAACATTTAGATGGTGTACATACCTGCTTTGGAAGAATTACAGATGGCATTGAATTTTTAGACAGCATACAAGGTGGTGATAAAATGACCAAAGTAACTTTAGACGCCTAATAATTATAAAATTTTAAAAAGCCGACTCAAATAATGAGTCGGCTTTTTAATGGCTGTTATTTTTTTCAGTAAGATAACGCCAGTATCTTTTTGGCATATGTTGTATATGTAGTTTCATATTTTTCCGTGCCGCAATATTTATACTTCCAAAATAGATACACCATAATTTTTGGTATAATTCTTCTTTTTCATCACAAATACTTTTTAGCTCCGATTTGTTATTTACATCATTTTCAAAATTCATAGATACTTCTTCTACTGTTTCCAAATCATAATACAACCCATACTTTCTTCTGCTGTCATAAATTAACCAACGCTGGTCTGCATACCTTTTTTCAAAATGATTAGTTATTAAAGGAAGTACATTAAAATCCGGTTGAATAATACAAAAATACAGTTGATCCTGTGTTAACTGAAAACGTACAAAGGCTTCCATTCGGTGTTTTTCACGATGTACTTTTTTCGTTATTTGTTGAAGCTCTAAAACATCAGCATTGCTGTAATCGTTTTCTACAGATGCTTTAGATGATAAGATGTATGCTATATATCTGTAAAGAATATTCTCAACATCTTTTATTTCCGATAGAAAAGTTTTGTACAAATTGGAAAATGCATTGGGCGTTAATTTATCTTTTAGTTTTTTAAGTACCCTCGCTGTCTTTTCTTTATTGGTATATACTTCATGTATTTTACCAAACAAACTACCCGATGCCCGGTTACTGTTTACAATATTTGGTTGTAGAATTTTGTATTCATATATTTCAAATATAGCCGTAATTAATCCCTCAAAAGTTCCGTCATAAATAACAATATTCATCAGAACATTTTTAGCTGTGGCGAAAAATTAGGTTTGTATTTGCTGTTGCCTTCCTGCAGTATAATTTGTTTTATTTGCAGAGGTTGCAAATCTTTCTTTTCAAATTCACTATCCGTATGTATAAAATATTTTGCACGGTTTACACTGATACCAATCTTTTTAAGATGCTCCCAAGTAATGCGGCTAAATTTTCTGGCAGCAGTAATTTTATTCGCACTTTGTATTCCAATACCGGGCACACGCATCAATAACTGATAATCAATCGTATTAATATCCATCGGAAAAAGATTCATGTTTCGTAATGCCCATCCAAGTTTTGGATCAATATCAATATCCAACAATGGATTTTCTTTATCTACTATTTCATTTACTTTAAAACCATAAAAGCGCATCAGCCAGTCTGCCTGGTACAAACGGTTTTCTCTGATCATTGGTACCGGCGTACCAATCGCTGGCAGTCTGTTGTCATTGCTTATGGGTAAATAACCTGAATAATAAACGCGGCGCATATTCATCGTTTTATAAAAGCCATTCGCCATGTATAAAATCTCAAGATCAGTTTCAGGTGTAGCACCAATTACCATCTGCGTACTTTGTCCTGCAGGTGCAAAGGATGGTGCTTTTTTAAATATTTTTTTCTCTTCTTTGTTAGCTAAAATTTCCTGCTTTAAATAAAGCATTGGCTTAATCATATCTTCCCGCTTTTTATCGGGCGCCAGCAAAGCCAGACTTTTTTCTGTAGGCATTTCTACATTTATACTCAATCTATCCGCCCATCTACCTGCTTCTTTCATTAATTCTTCACTTGCACCCGGTATGGTCTTTAGATGTATGTAACCATTAAAATTATGCTCAAATCTTAATTTTTTTGCAACCTGTACCAACCTTTCCATCGTATAATCTGGATTGGTAAAAATACCGGAGCTTAAAAAAAGTCCTTCAATATAATTTCTTCTGTAAAAATTAATAGTAAGGTCTACCACTTCCTGTACGGTAAATGCAGCACGTTTTACATCGTTACTTTTTCTGCTTACACAATAAGCGCAATCGTAAATACAAAAATTGGTCAGTAAAATTTTAAGCAGCGATACACATCGGCCGTCTTCTGTGTAAGCGTGGCAAATACCGTTAGATGCATTGCCTAAACCCTTCTCTTTATTCTTTCTGTTACTCCCACTGCTGGAGCAACTCACATCGTATTTTGCAGCATCAGCTAATATGCTCAATTTTTCTTTTATTCTATCGCTCATACTAAAATATTAAGTACAAATATACTAAATAGTTTAGCCTAAATAAACATACCTTTCAAACATCAGCAGCCATAAAAACCTAATCGTGAAACTGAACAAATTTTAGGGTACAATTATTGCCTGCTTTTTATTAAACAACTAAAATTATGACGAATCAAAAACAATTCGGCGTGTGGATGGATTCTCACCATGCAACCATTATCGGGAAAGAGAATGCTGATGCAGAAAATTTTACATTATTGGCACATGTAAAAGGTGAAGAAACCACTTCAAACAGCAGTGAAAAAGCAGAAAATAACCATGCAAAAATGGTAGAATCAAAGTTCTTCAAGGAAATTCTTACGCATATGCAGAATGCAACGAATATACATTTAACAGGAACAGGCGTATCCCAGGAAAAATTTATGCATTACCTCGCAGATACTCCACAATTTAAAAATACAAAAACAGAAGAATCAACCTCCAATAAAATGAGCGATGAAAAGCTCATTGAATTTATAGCAGGAAAATTTTAAGCATTACCTAAAAAACCGAGATATTACTTCTCGGTTTTTTTATTTATCCTTCTAACGATCTTTTAAAAATTTGAATGCCCAGCGGATTTTTAATTCTTTTAAAAAGCAGGGTCCTTTTTGCTTTTGGTTTGCGTAATTCTGCCAATATTTTTTTATCAGAAAAGCCATGCTCTAATGATTCTTCTTCAGTATTACAATAATATACTGCTTCAATTTTACTCCAGTAAATAGCAGCGCAACACATTGGGCAAGGCTCTGCACTTGTATATATTTCGCAGCCCGATAAATCGATTGAAGCAATATTCTTACATGCATCTCTTATTGCTACTACTTCACCATGCGCTGTGGGGTCAAGGTCTGCAGTTATCCTGTTACTGCCGCTGCCAATAATTTTACCATCTTTTACTATAATAGCCCCAAAAGGGCCACCACATTTACTATCCAATGCATATTGGCTAAGATCAATAGCCATTTGCATAAACCTGTTTTTATCTTCTTTTAGCATGAGTATGTTTTAGTATAAAATTATTATATTTAAAGTCGCAACAGCAATTCAATAGTTATATTTTCTAAAAACATAAATAAACTTAGACTTATGATAATCAAAAAAGATAATTATAGAAAATCATCTACTTATATATTTATTGCTGCTTTTTTGATACTCATAAATATGGTATTAAATTATTTTATTTCAAATCATATTTTCTCATTTCGACAGGATATAACGATACCATTATTTTTCCTAGGATTCACCTTATTGATTGCTTTTTTTATTAGAAAACAATATGCCTGGGTTAAATTTTTTTTAATAATTAATATTTTATTTTATGGTTTCCTTTTATTTTTTACTTTATATACTTTAACCGCGAACCAAAGATTATATGAGGTAATTTTAATTTCAGGAATCACTATTTTACTTATTTATTCGTTGATAATAGTATTTAAAAAACCTAGGTTTATTACACCATAAATTCTTTTCATTAAAACAATTTCCCTTGCCCACCAGGCACGCTAAATCTACTCGTATCCAAACTCCATTCTTCAGCATTCATATTGTAAAGCAGACCATATTTTTTATATTGCTGTGCTACCATTTGCGCAATATTTCCTTCGCCACGCATACGCACGCCCCAGCGAGAATCATTTACTTTCCCATCGTGACTTTGCTCAATTAAATGCCATACTTTATCTGCATGGTTTGGAAAGTTTTTGTAGAGCCAATCGTGAAATAAAAATTTAATAGCCCCGTTTAATCTAATAAAAGTATAGGCAGTAAAAGTTGCACCATGGTCAGCAGCTTCTTTCATTATGCGCTGCATTTCATGTTCATTTAATCCGGGTATCATTGGTCCCATCATTACGCCCATGCGCACGCCGGCTTTGCTTAGCTCTTCAATAACTTTTAATTTTTGTTTTGCTTTAGTGGTGCGGGGTTCCATGCTGCGGCGCAGGTCTTCGTTAAACGAAGTAATAGATACCATGGCCGATACAATATTTTTCTTTGCCATTTCCTGCAGTACATCTTTGTCTTTTAGTATCCCCGAATTTTTTGTAAGTATGCCCACGGGCTGGTTAAATTCATTGCATACTTCCAGCAAACCACGGGTGAGCCTGTATTGTTGTTCCGCCGGCTGGTAGCAATCTGTATTGCCACTTAGCATAATCGGTGCACATTCCCATTTTGGATGTTCCAGAAATTTCCGCAGCAACTGTGGTGCATTTTTTTTAATTAAAATCTTCTGTTCAAAATCCAGCCCTGCGCTGTAACCCCAATATTCATGGACGTTTCGGGCATAGCAATAAATACAGCCATGTTCGCAACCTGCATACGGATTCATGCTGTAGCCCATACCCACATCTTTACTTTCAACTTTATTTACAATCGTTTTCGATTGCATTTCTATGTACTGCGTTTTTATATTTTGCTCTTCCCAATCATCTACGGCTTCCACATTTTCCTGCGTAAATTCATTTTTTATAAAACGGTTTTTGGTATTAAACTGTGCGCCACGTCCATACTTGTACTGCACTTTTTCTCCCTGCTCATCTGCTTTTACTTTATGATGATCCTGTTGCAATTTTTCGCTCATGCTATTTTAAGTTTTAGTAATTCTTCACTTTTTTTAAAAGTATTTGGGGCTTTCATTTAATGATCTTTTATCGTCAGTAGTCCGGGCTATGCGTTACAAGTCCTCGTTTTGCTACGCTTCACTGTGGGCTTTTCACTTCTATCCCGCAGCCCTCCATCATTTTATCATTTTTCAACTTTATCTAAGCGTAGAGAATCCATCTTTTTTAAAGAAACAATTCACCCTGGGAAGTATTTATGGGCAAGTTTTCAAATTCAAATCTCCCTGCTATTTCATATTTTTTTTCTCCGACCGGTCGTTTTAAAAGCAACATGGCATCAGCAATAAATCTTCCTGTAAAATGTCGGTGACTATATTCCAACCAACCTTTTTCATATTGCCACGACAATAGTTTACTGGCAATTGTAAGATGAGGTTCCATTATAAAATAGGGTTTGTTATCATCATCAAACTTCATAAGCCTTTGTGTTTCTGTTCTTATCTTTTTTACAAGTGTTTGTATAAGAACTTTACTCGTTATGTTTATGTATATGGTATGCGCAGGAAAACTGCCATAATCTTTCAACTCTATTTTTGCAGGCTTGTGCCCCATAGCCACTACGTGAAGCTTATTTTTTATTCTCTCCTCAACCATTTCAAGTTGCGTAAAACTTGTCAGCGTTATAAAAGGTTTTCTAAATAAAGAAGTTGTTGTTTTGTAGGTTTCAGAAAAATCTTTTTTCACTCCCATAATTTTATTTCTCAATTCTTCATGTGGATTAAGCACCAATAAATATTCGTTCAATTTGTACCCCGGCATTGCTGTCATATTTTTCATGATCAAAAATTAATATTTAAGTTGCCAATTTATTTAGTATAAAATTACTAAATAGTTTAGTCATTAGAAGTATAATTTGAGAAAGTGGAAAACTTTTTTAATCAGGTTTATGTTTCTGTAAAAAATCCACGATAAAACTAGCTAGCCGGAATATCAATAATTAAACTGGAAGAGAATATTTTGCTAAGTAAGGGGTGGCTTGTGATGAAAAATATTTATGCTCGCTTTAATAACTTTTCATATCCTACAATATTCATCATTACTAGCAACATACCGTAAAAAATATCTTCTACAGGTATAGTATAAATGCGCATTGCAAGATTCTCTTCGTTATTGTAAGTTATTACAGGTATGGAAGTGAGAAAACCATTTACAATTAGAAAAGGAATGAGAATAATTAAATAGGCAATGAGAAAAGCCTTACTGTTGAAATCCGCAAAGTATTTTCTAAAAACAAAAAAGAGAAAAATGAAGCCTGAAAGAAAAATGCAGGTGTAAAATGTATAATAAAGATGGCGGGTAAATACCGACATAATTAAAAGAAGTACAGCCAATACAAATAGTACAGCATCACTTGCTTTTGTTGTTTTTACAGATGGATAATAAGTGCGAATACATTCATAAATAAAAGTACAGCAGTAGGGAACTATAAAAAAAAACAGCACTTCTTCCAACGGCAGATTGTAAACAAAAGTATTTGGAACAACGTATTGCGCATTAAAAAACCAAACCTGTAAATGTGTAAATATGCCATCCCAAAAAATATAAAAAACAGCAGGCAAAAGCATTGCGGTAAAAGCCGCTTTCCATTTTTTGTAGAATTGAACTTTTTTATCGAAGCTAAGCGCAAGTGGCCCTGCGAGTGAGCAGGCAAGAATTAAAAAATAAGTGTAGTGGATGTTCAATTTTAAAATTACAGTTTACGAATAGTAAAAATAAGTTTTTATTCGTGAGCTGCTGCGTGAGGGATTGTATCGCTGTACCCACAGGAGCCAAAGACGAGGAGGAGCTTGCCTACCGGCAGGCAGGTAGAGGCGGAAAGCCCGGCGCCCCCCAACAGGGGGCACGCCCAAATATTTTTTAAAAAACTTTTCTAGCTTTATCAGCTTTTACTTTTTCCCAGTATTTCTGGGCTACGTACAACATTCCAAAACTTTCGCCCCGCTCTTTACCAATATGTTTGTGGTGCATTTTATGCGCCCAGCGAATAGTACGCACATATACATTGCTGCTGCGGCTAAACCATTTAAAACGCTGGTGAATTATTACATCGTGCACTAAAAAATAAGCAAAACCGTACATGGCAATTCCGAAACCAATAGAAGCGGTAATATAATGTTGATTTTGTAACCCGAGCATAATACATAGCCAGCTTGGCACGGCAAAAATTAAAAAAAACGCATCATTTTTTTCAAAAAGTGAGCCATGTGGGCGGTGATGGTCTTCATGCAAAAACCACAAAAAACCATGCATTACATAGCGGTGTGTTGCCCATGTTATACCTTCCATTAAAAAGAAAGTTGCAAATGTTATTAATAAATATAAAATCAGGTTCATAAAAAAGTTCGTATTAACATAAAAAACATCATCATTATCATCAGCAAATTTACCGCAAAAATATTTTTCTTTTCGAATTTTAAGAAAGTAAAAACACTCATTAGTCCTAAACTTATAATAAACCAGCACAGGTAATTATAGGTTGGAATTTCTCCGTTGCCGAGCCATTGCCAGTAACCAAGTTTTATTGCGGCAGGCTCTAAAATCCAATCAAAAAAAACAGCCAGCATGGCACCATCAGATATTACAGAAAAAAAACGTACTGCCGGTGAAGGAGCACCCGTCATGGTTTCCAGCTTTGCTGATATTTTTTCTAAAAACCGATGGACTGTAATACCGCTGCAGTAAATTATAATAAACCAGTTGATACCAATTACAACCGGCACATTTTTAAAACTTAATCCAAGTGTTGTTCTATAAGCATATTCACCAAATAAATAACCTGTAGAAGTACCAATAATTTCTACTGCAATTCCAGTGACAAAACAAACCGCAATAAAAATAATAAAAACCCAATTAATTTTTTGCTGTGTGTAAAGTAATAGTGCAAACATCAACAAAAGATTAAAAGGCGTAGCGGCTGTAAAAAATTCTTTGTTGAAAAACATTCCTACAAAACCAATGACGTGAAAAAAAATGGCCAGCGCAGTTGCAATCTTTGTTCTGCTATTAAGCAAATACATTTCTGTCATTTTTAATGTCATGCTTTACAAGATCACTTACAATTTTTGCACTTTTTAAACACAGTGGAATACCCCCGCCGGGGTGTACGCTGCCTCCGCAACAATATAAATTTTTAATACGTTTTGAAAAATTTGGATGACGAAGAAAAGCTGCAGTTTTAGAGTTAGAACTTGTGCCATACAATGAACCTAAATAAGAACCTGTGTTTACTTCAAGAGACTGTGGGTGCAAAAAAGTTTCTGTTACAATATGTGAGGCGATATCTGTTTTTAAAATGCGGTTTAATTTTGCAATAATATATTGCTTTGCATTGTTTTTTACAACTTCTACATCATAAGTATTTGATGCAGGTACATTTATCATTACAAACCAGTTTTCGCAACCATTTGGAGCCTGTTGTTTTTCTATTTTACTTGTAATATTTATGTAAACTGTAGGATCGCTGTATAACTTTTTACTATCGAAAATATTATGAAATTCTGCTGAATAATCTTCGCTAAAAAAAATATTGTGTAACTCCAATTGAGGAAAAACAGTATCGATACCCCAATAAAAAGCAAGTGCGCTGCTGCTTCTTTCCTGCTTTAGTATTTTTTTTGCTTTTATACTATTACTAAGCAAATTTTTATAAGTAAAGTAAACATCGCTGTTACTAACAACAACATCAGCCAGAATATTTTCGTTGTTTACTACAATACCGACCGCAATATTATCTGGGCAAATTATTTTTTGCACTTCTGCATTAAAGCAAAACACAACTCCTTTTTTTATTGCAAGTTTATGCAGTGCATTGGTAATATTTATCATGCCGCCATGCGGATAATAAGCACCTTCTGTTTGTTCTAAATGTGGAATAAGGCTTAACATGGCAGGTGCTTTATAAGGGTTGCTGCCATTGTATGTTGCAAAACGGTTAAATATCTGTTGCGTTTCTTTTGCCTGAAAACCTTTATTGTATTGGTTTAAAGATTTAAAAATGTACGGAAACTTTATAGAGCTAAATGCTTTTATGGAACGAATGTTTAACCAGGTGCTTTTTTTATGCAAAGAATAATTTAAAAAGATATTAGCTACGTTATTATACAGTTTTTCGGAGCGACTTAAATAATTTATTATATTCTCTTTGGGCTCTCCGGTTTTCTCCTGCATTTCATTTGCAAAAAATTCTTGGTTGCTGAATGCGTTAATTTCTTTGCCGTTTTCAAAAAAATATTTGCAGGCAATATCTATTTTGTGATACGATAAATAATTTTCGATTGGTTCATCTGCAAGTGCAAATAATTCCTCTATATTTTGTGGTTGCGTAAATAAGGAAGGGCCGGCATCAAAATGGAACCCTTCTTTTTCAAAAGCTGATAATTTACCACCCGGATAATTATTTTTTTCAAAAACAGTTACAGCAAATCCTTGCACTGCAAGCCTGATAGCACTTGCCATACCCGCTACTCCACTTCCAATTATTACTGCTTTTTTTTGTTGCATGTTCATACTTATAAAGAATTGAATGAACTGCGAAGTCCGGCCTTAAGTAAAATAACCGCTTTAAATGTGTTGCTGATGCGAACCCTGTTTTGTAGCAAAATTTGTGGTTGTGCCTGCTGAATTCTTCTGAATAAACTGCGGTAGTATTTGTAAGCCACATATACCCCAAATTTTGCTTTTACTGGAAGCATCAGAATTCCTTCGTAAGCTTTCTTAAGGTCTACTTCAATGTCTTCTTCAATTGTTCGTTTATCCTCTTCTGTAAATTTTTTAAAATTTACTCCGGGAAAATATGTTCTGTTTAATTGCTCATGATCGGCTTTAAGATCTCTTAAAAAATTTATTTTTTGAAATGCCGCACCCAAAGATTGTGCAGAAGGTTTTAATTTTTCGTACTCCATTTCATCTCCATTACAAAAAACATACAGACACATTAAGCCAACCACTTCTGCACTGCCGTAGATGTAAGTTGAATAACATGCAGCATCATACTCTTTTTCACATAAATCCATTTCCATGCTGTTAAAGAAAGCTTCAATTAAAGCATGGTCAATATTATATTTATTTACCGTAATTTGAAAACTGTGTAAAATGGGGTTTAAACTTATACCTCTTTCAATTGCCTCATAGGTTTCTTTTTTAAACTGTGCTAATAATGAGTGTTTATCAAACTCATGAAATGTATCTACAATTTCATCTGCAAAGCGCACGAATCCATATATGTCATATACAGGCATTCGCAAATCCGCATGTAACATTCGTATAGCACTACTAAAAGAAGTACTGTAACCTTCTGTAGTTATTTTGCTGCACTGGTGGCTTACTTTATGAAATAATGATATCATTTTTTATCTAGCATTTTTAAATTGTTTTATCACCTGCTTTGCTGCTACTTCTCCACTTATTAAGGAAGGTGGAACACCCGGGCCAGGTACGGTTAATTGTCCTGCATAAAAAAGATTACTTACTTTTTTACTTTTTAATGATGGTTTTAAAATAGCAGTCTGCATCAAAGTGTTTGCCAGACCATATGCATTTCCTTTAAATGCGTTGTGGTCATGTACGAAGTCTGAAACAGAATAAGATCTTTTATAAACAATACTATCTTTTATTGCTTCACCGGTTTGTTCTTCAAAACGTTTTACAATTTTATTAAAATATTCATCTCTCAATTTTTCATCATCACCCTGCAACCCTGCTGCAACCGGTATTAAAAAAAATAAATTCTCGCAACCTGATGGAGCTACTGTTTCATCTATGGAGCTACGGTTTCATCCGTTACCGATGATGCACAAACGTAAAAAAGCGGTTCCGTTGGCCACATGGGTGTATCATAAATTTCTTTTCCGTGCCTGTTAAAATCCACATCAAAAAAAAGGGAATGATGGTGAACATTTTTTAATTTTTTATTAATGCCTACATAATAAAGTAAGGAGGAAGGAGCCATTACCCTTTTATCCCAATAAGAGTCACTGTAAGTTCTGCTTTTTTTAGGTAATAATTTCGTTTCGGTAAAATGATAATCTGCAGCTGAAATAACAGCATCAGCAAAAAAAGTTTCTTTATCCGTAGTTACAGAAACAGCTTTACCGTTTTCAATATTTATACTTTCAACATTTTTCCCAAACATGCATTTCACTCCTAACTCTTCCGCCAGTTTATGCATAGAACTTGCAACAGTATTTAAACCACCTTCCGGATACCATGTTCCCAATTTAATATCAGCATAATTCATAAGACTGTATAAAGCAGGGATATTTTGTGGAAGTGCTCCCAAAAAAAGAACCGGGAATTCCATTAATTCAACAATGTGTGGATGAGTAAAATATTTGCTGATATGCTTTTTCATATCTGTAAATACATCAAGCTTTAAAATACCTTTTGCCAGATCAATGTCTAGAAATTCAGTAACGGAAAGACTCGGTTTGTAAACAAGTTTATTTACGCCTACTTCATATTTATAAGCCGCTTCGGTAAGAAATTTATCCAGCTGAACAGCACTTCCTTTTTCAATAGATTCAAATAAAATTTTTAGTGCATCGTAATCCGCAGGAATATCCATTCTTACATCGGGATAGTAAACTGAGTAAGAAGGGTCAAGCCTTTTTAAAGAATAATAATCAGAAACTTTTTTACCAAAACAACCAAAGTAACGTTCAAAAACCTCGGGCATCCAATACCAGCTCGGGCCCATATCAAAGGTGAAGCCTTCTGCTAAAAATTTTTGTGCACGACCACCGGGTAAAAGGTGTTTCTCCAGTAAAGTAACATCCCATCCCGCTTTTGCCATAAAAGAAGCAGCAGACAAACCAGCGAAACCGCTTCCAATTACAATTACTTTGTGCATTAAAAACCCGTTAATAGGTTAATTGATAAATGAATTTATATTCCTATAATTCAAATCTAAAACTAATAACCTCCATTAAATTGCGAAAGAGGAAAATTGATATATTTATATTTTATTAAAAGCCGTAAAATAAACCGCAGAAACTATTTTAATTTTAAAATATGTGTAATTTGATGCAGATACGCATCAATTACAATTTTTTTTGTAAACTTCTCCTTTACCCTTTCCCTTGCTGCATTACCCATTTTTTCTCTTTCAAGAACGGGTAAATGAATCATTTTAACCATTTTGTCGGCAAGATCCTCCACGTCTTTTACCTTGCAAAGAAAACCGGTTTCTTTGTCTACTATAATTTCTCTGCATCCGGTTACGTTGCAAGATCCTCCACGTCTTTCGCTTTGCAAAGAAAACCGGTTTCATTGTCAACTATAATTTCTCTGCATCCGGTTACATTGGTTGCAATAGCAGGACGTTTCATACTTGCTGCCTCCAATAAAACATTGCTCATACCTTCTCTGTAAGAAGGCAAAACCATACAATCTGCTTCAGCAATAAAAGGACGTACATCTTCTGCTGCGCCTAAATAATGCACAATACCTTCATCTAGCCAGTGCATAATTTGCTTTTCAGATATAATATTATCCTTTAAATTTTGATCGTAATATGGACCAATTACCTGGCAAATTACATTTGGATGATGTTGTTTAATATATTCTGCCGCAGCTACATATTCAAGTATTCCCTTGTCTTTAATAAGTCTGCTTATAAAAAGGAATACAAATTTTTCATCAGTATTCTTTTTATCCAATGGAGAGAAAAATTCTACATCTACACCGGAGCCGGGAATAATATTGGCTTGCGAGTTCTTAATAAATTTTTTACTTTTAAATAATTCCAGATCATCAGTATTTTGAAAGAAAACAACTTTGGTTTTTTTTAAAGCAGTTCTGTACAGGCTTCGGGCTACTTTATAAGCTATAGAATCACTTTCTGCAAGCGGGCCAATGCCGGTTATGTTTGTGATGACGGGTATTTTTAGAACCCTGCAAACCATATTACCCCAAATTGCAGGTCTCATTGTAAATGTTAAGCAGATATCAGCATTTACCAATTTTAATGCTTTGTAAACATTTTTAATGTATCGTAAAACTTCTTTAGGGTTGGTATTACTCATTCCAACATTTATAACCTCAAACCCAAGCTTGCGGGCAAAATTTAATTCTTTGGCTGTGCCTGTACTCAGGACAGTTACTTTATATCCTTTTTCGATTAAAGTTTCAGTTAGCCTACGCCGAACAGTGTTGGTAGAGATAATATGATTTTCTAGTATAGCAATGTTCATGAAGTCTTCTGATCAGTTTGCAGCTTAGCAAAATTGCCATATTGTTTTTCGTAATTAATGCTCAAAAGTAAAGAATTTGTAAATATTTATTAATTCATTATTTTGAATATAGGAAAAGAGATTAAATACAACAATTTTTTTTGGAAGGTTATGATTATGATAATAAAAAAATCTTAATTATTATTTATCCATTTGTCATACCACATTTGAAACATGAGCAAGTGCCAAAGCTTTTCAGCCCTTTCTATTTTACCTTTATAAAAAGAAGTATAAATCAGGTTTACAGCATTCTCATTAAAAATATTTTGCTTTTTTATAAAATCAGCATTTAGATATTTATCTACATACATTTTTAAATCATTTTGCAACCATTTTGCTATTGGTATACCGAAACCCATCTTAGGTCTATCCATCATTTCTTTCGGTATGTATTTATGTACTATTTCTTTTAAGATAAATTTTTTGCTGCCGTTGTTATATTTATAATTCATAGGCAATTGAGCAGCCCATTCTATAATTCTCTGGTCAAGAAATGGCTCACGCCCTTCCAAACCAACGCTCATGGTAGCACGATCTACCTTTTGTAATATATCGTCCAGCATGTAAGTTTGGTAATCAACTGCCATCATATAAGCCATACCTGAATAATATTCCGGTTTCAATTCTTCACTATCAAACCCAGAGCTAATTGTATCTACATGTTTTTTTATTAACAAATCCACTTCAGATTTATCCAACTGCTGGGTAATACTTTGAAGAATATTGGATACGGTAGGTTGTTTTAATAAATTTTTAAGTTTTTCGTAGCGGGAATGAAAAAGGTATTGTTTATTTAAAATTGGAATTGATTGCGCAGGAATTGCATGCATAAGTTTTGCTGCTCCTTTTCTAATAAATGGTGGAATACTATTAAGTCTGTCACCATATTTTATTAGATAATCATAGCGGTTATAACCGGCAAATATCTCATCGCCGCCATCTGCCGAAAGTGCAACAGTTACTTTTTCTTTTGCAATTCTACTTACGAGGGAGGTAGGAATAGCACTGCTGTCTGCAAACGGTTCATCGTAAAAAAAAGGCAATTGCGGTACAATTTCTATCGCTTCTTTCTCTGTACAATAATATTCTGTATGGTCAGTACCCAAGTGGGCAGCTACTTCTTTTGCAAATGGTGCTTCATTTAAGCCTGCATCAGGCATTCCAATCGTAAATGTTTTAATTTTTTGGGTGCTATTGGCCTGCAATATGGCCGTTACGCAACTGCTATCGTAACCACCACTTAAAAAAACGCCCACCGGCACATCACTTACCATCCTATATTGAAAAGCACTGATCAATAATTTTTCTGTCTCTTCAATGGCTTCGGGTAAATCTATTTTTAAAGTTTGCTTATTGTAAGCATGATATACATTCCAGTATTGGGTTGTATGCAAAGTTTTGGTTTGCATATTTAAATTTAAATGGTGCCCTGGCTTTAGCTTAAATGTATTTTTAAAAATACAATGTGGTGTTGGCACATAACCATATTGCATAAATGCGCCTACAGCATTTAAATCTATATCTTTTGAAAATGACGGATGTTCTACGATCGCTTTCAATTCAGATGCGAACAAAAATAAACCTTCATGGTAATAATAAAATAAAGGCTTTACACCAGCCCTGTCTCTGCAGGCAAAAATTTCCTGTTTTTGATCATCATAAATTACAAAGGCAAACATGCCAATAAACTTTTGTAGTGCTGTCGCACCCCATTGTTTGTAACTGTGTAAAATTACTTCAGTATCGCTGTGGCTTTCAAACACATGACCAAGCGCTTCCAGCTCAATTTTTATTTCTTCATAATTATAAATTTCACCATTAAAAGTAATGTGTGAGTTTTGAAAATGCATTGGCTGGCTCCCTCCTTCCGTAAGATCGATAATACTTAGCCTTCTGTGCCCCAAGCCAACGCTACCAAATGGAGATTCGTATACATTGTAGCCTTCACCGTCTGGACCACGGTGGGCCATAGTTCGGTTCATTTGTTCTAAAATTTGTAAGGAAGTATTGTTGTTAAAGTCTAAAAAGCCTGAGATAGCGCACATAAAGAGAATATTTTCAAAAATGGTAAAAGTAATGATTTAAAAAAGTAGAAATAGTATAATGTTATAGCCAGTAGCGAGTGTTGTTCATAAATTCTCTCTTTAGACATTAATAAAAAGAAACAAATAAATGACCAAACTAATGGAGCTTTAAGACTATTTTTTAAAAAATTATTCTACCATTGTATTCTTTAAAAAATAAAGCAGCATCTTCGTATTTTACGTGTAAATTTTTCTGACTGTTGTGAGAGATATTTTCTTGAGTAGTTTAATTTATTTTCAATGAAGAATTTATATTTAAATCTTCTTACAATATTCCCTGACATAGAGTATGATTTAAATCGTAACCTGTTAGATTGGTATGAAATAATAATTGTGATTATCTTATTTTTTTCTATTAATGCATGGATTGATAAAAAAAATAAAATTGAATACAAAGAAAATCTTAAGTTATTTATCAATTTAAAACTGGCAGGGGCACTGTTCATAACTCTACTCTATAATCTGTATTATGTAGGTGGTGATACATCCGGTTATTTTAATGATGGTAGGCTCTTAAATAAAGTTTTATTTGTTGACCCTGTGAGAGGAGTAGAGATGTTTTTTTCTTCAGGTAATTCAAAAAATTGGTCAGATGATTTAGCTACAAGTTTTGAAGGATTTAGATTTGCCAATGATCCGGCAACATGGCTTGTTTGTAAAATTACAGCGATATTTGAACTAATTACTTTTAGAAGCATGCTGGGAACTGCTATGCTATTTGGATTTATAAGCGGTAGACTCATGTGGCGTTTTTATGAGACAATGCTTCATATATATCCATATGCCAGAAAAGAACTTGCGTTTGCGATTCTCTTTATTCCAAATGTTTTATTATGGGGATCAGGTATTTTTAAGGATACAATTACCTTGTCACTAACAATGATGGCGTTTGTTTGCATATACAATCTCTTTAAATTAAAAAAGAAAGTATTATCTAATCTGTTTATACTTATTATATCTGTCTATATTGTTTTTATAATAAAAAGTTATATAATAGTAACTTTTATAGGCTCCATTATGCTATGGATATTTAGTTTGGTTAAAATAAAATCTAGTATTGTAAGAATAGTGTTAAAACCTGTATTACTACTTTTATTTGGAGTAATTTTTTATTTTGCATTTGATCAGTTCACTGCAACTTTTGAAAAGTTTTCCATAGATGTCGTCCTTGAAACTACAAAAAAAACTGGTGAATATTTAAAGGGAGTAAGCGAAAAATCGGAAGGAAGTGTGTATGATATTGGAACATTAACTCCTACAGTTCCAGGTCTTTTAAAATTAGCGCCTGCAGCCATAAATGTCACCTTATTTAGGCCTTATCTATGGGAAAGCGGTAAAATAATTATATTTTTCTCAGCAATTGAGTCAACCGCAATTTTTCTGTTTTCCCTATTTGTGCTGTTTAAAGTGGGTTTTTTTAAAATCATATATCAAATATTCAAAGATCCACTTCTGTTAAGCTTTTTTATTTTTACAGTTGTCCTAGCCATTTTTGTAGGACTATCATCTTTTAACTTTGGGACGCTTGTGCGATACAAAATACCTTGCATCCCACTCTATTTAATTGTGCTAGGAGTTATTTTAAAAAAGCACCAAGTAAAAATTCTGATACCACCATCTGTGAAGTCAAAATAAAATCACTTTTGTTGTTACTTTTTATTTTTAAGAAAAATTAATTAAGGAATTTCTAAATGGGATCCTGCCTCCTCTATTCATATAATTGTATAAATTAAAAACCCATTTTCAAATGATGAAAATGGATTTTTAAAAAAGTTACATAATTTACTCCTAGAAGTTAATGTAGGAGAAGGGATAGCTTTACTATTACTTACATCAAAAAGTAATTTACCATCGCACCCGGATAATAATTAATTATTACAAATTATATTTAAATAAAATTGTGGTTATCATGAAAGAAGCATTTTTTGAAATTGATTTTTAAACTGGGTTACAGAAAATTTTGTTCTTACTTGTAAACGTGCAGTTAAACCCATTTTTTCCCGGGTGGAGGATGAGGCTGCTAATGTTAGTATAGCTGACTCCATTTGATTGATCGCTCCTTTATCTACCAATAAACCAGTTTCGCCATTTATGATAATTTCTTCTGGGCCGCCACAACGGGTAGCAATAACAGGTAACCCATAATAGGATGCCTCTGCAACCGTCATTGAAAACGATTCTGCCTCTGAAAAGTTTAAAACAATATCTGCAGATTTTATCAATGCTTCCACATCCTGCACAAATTCATGAAAGCTCGTAACCTTATCCAAACAGTTTGCTTTTGCGGTAGCTTTAAGCTCTTGCCTGAAGACTTTGTTTTTTTCAAGGCCAAAATCACCTCCTGCAAAAACTAACCTTAAGGTTGGATTGTGCTTATAGGCATTTACAAAAGCAGCCATAGCATGTTCCTGGCCTTTACCCCGGGTAAAATTAGCCAGGTATAGCAACTTAACTTCAGCATGATTTTTATCAATGATTTTTATCGGATGGTTTTCTGTAAAACTAACAGGGTCGTATATCAAAATTGTTTTATCACTAGCAGGTAACTGGTTTTTTACTGCATCAGAAACGGCGACGATATAATTAGAATATTTTTGCGCCACTCCTACCCAAAAACGGGATAGTGGTTTTGGCAAACTTGCTGGTAAGAGGCGCACATAAGTTATAAGCCTGCCTTTATATCCAAAAAATTTCATGGTGGCTCCCAGAAGATTATAAAAATCATTTACTTGTATGATGGATACTTGTTCTTTACTTACAATATTTTTTATTTGCCGGTAATTATTAAATAACCGAGGAATATAAAAAAGTAATTTTTTAAATGACCTGCCGATTTCCAATAAGGGTAATTCATAAACGGCAAACCCTTTTTGCTTTAATATATTCGCAGTATTACTGCCTGTGGGCACAATGAAAATAAATGAATATTGTTCATTTAATATTTCTGATTGTTGCAAAGCTGCTTTAAATGCCCCTGTAAAATCAACAGAGCTGTCTATGATAAGAATTTTTTGCATCACTGCTCAACACCATTTAATACTTGGTTAATAATATCCAGCCATTGCCCGATAATTTTTTTCTTATCATAAGCCTGCATCAAATGCCGTGCATTTTTTGCCATATTAATTCGAAGATGCTCATTGTTCAACAAGTTTTGAATGGCGCTGATCCATTGCGCTTCAAAATTATTTTTATCTGCCATAGGCAACAAGACCCCAGCATTGGTATATTCAGCTTCTTTTAAATTATATTGATGATCATAAGTTCCTGGCGCCAATATTTGTCGGGGCCCCGTTGGGCAATCCGCTGTTAACACCACTACACCTGATATCATAGCCTCGCATAGCGCCATAGGAAATCCTTCCCATCCGGAAGGGAATAGAAACAAGGTGCTTTTTTTTAAATAAGCAAAAGGATTTTCCAAATAGCCCATAAAATAAACATCATACTTTTCGTTAACTACTGTTCCATCCCATACTGCGTAGGTTTTTAGGCCAAGCTCCTTTGCTTGGTCAATTAGGGATTTTCTTAATTCTCCATCGCCCAATAAAAAAAGTTTTACCACTGGGTTAACTTCTTTAAGTTTTGCAAACAATTTTAAAAGTGCTGATTGATTTTTTTGAATATGGAATCTTCCGGATGTTACCAATACGGGGTAGCTATTAAAAATATCATTTAAGCTGTCAGGTAAAGGCTGATTTGATTTTGCAGTAATTTCATCAATGTCAAAAAAATTAGGTATGCTTACAACTTTTTTTACGCCACAAAATTCTTTCAATTCATACTGAATGCCTTCGCTAACAGCAACCGTTAGGTCAGCCATATTGTATAAATATGGGATTAGTACCTTCCTTCTTAAATAATTTTTCCAACCAGTCTGGGCTTTATCATGTAAAACAGTACCATGAACCACCAATATTTTTTTTACCTTTTTTGAAGCCAATGCATTTACCCAATTAGCCCCATCCATATGGCTGATAACCAGGGATGCATTTTGTGTTTTAATAATTTTGTCGAGCGCTGTAGCTCTTTTAAAAAAGTAAGTAAGCTTTTCTAGTGGATTGGCTGCTGCTTTTATGTTGAGGGACCTTAAAGGTAGACCGGAATTATACAAACGATCATCTTCTTTATCATCAAATACTACCTCTTCAATTTGATAATGCCTGCAAAATTCCAAAGCATGATTATAATAAACACGTTGGGCGCCGCCAGCGCCCAGATTTGTGATTAACATTAAAATTGTATTTGACATCATTTTAAATCAAAATTTATAAAGATCAATGCACAATTTGGTTTAATTTAATAACCCGTCCATTTAGCAAATTGAAAACCTGAGGAAAATATCTATTAAAGAATAATGAGATCAAAAAGCAGCTACAAAATCCATTATTAAACTCAATTTTTAAATAATTTCACCAATATTAAAAAATGATTAAGAAAAAACCAATTCAAAATAGGATAAATGAAATTATTGTTTATAAATTTTTAAATACGACTCCATACAAGAATACATGTCAAATTTAGCAAATGCCCTACTTGAAATTTTACCATGTTTTTCCAACAAACTTCTATCATTAATATAAGTTGACATTCCATTTAATAAACCTTCTACAAGTTCGTTATTATCATTAGCTTTAATTAAAATCCCACCTACATGCCCATTTACATCAACTATCATTTCCGGTATTTCTCCAATGGCATTACTAATAACGGGCTTACCGCAATATAATGCTTCAATAATTACCGTTGGAAGGCTTTCTGTAGGATGGATACTTGAAAATGCAAACACATCTGATTGTTTTATAAACTCTATCGGGTTAGCAGAAAATCCCAAAAAAATTATTCGGTTGTCATACGCAAATTTGGTTTTCATTTCATCTAAAAAGATACCTTCCCCCACAATAAATAATTGATGATCCCCAGTTAATTTAGTAAATGCATTCATTAGAAATTCCCAACCTTTCATCCTTATGCCTCTACTAACCATAATGAACTTAAGGGATGTATCAAGCTTTGGAAGCGGGTTAATAATATTCATTTGCGGTGCCTCAAACCCATTATAAATTTTAGTAAATTTTGGTGAAGCGACTTTATATTTAGTTTCAAATAAAACCTTCTGATTTTTAGAGATATACACCCAATGATCCATCCATTTAATCACCAGCGAAACTTTATGCGGCCAATTTAAAATCCGGGAACTAACACCATTGTTCCAACTAGTTTCATATTCATTATAATCGCCGTGTAAAGTTGAAACTAGTTTTAGTTTTGGGAATTTAATTTTTAAACTGACCATTAAGTAATCAACAGGAAATAAATGCGAGTGAAACACATCATAGTTGGAAATATATTTTTTTGTAATTATTTTTTTTAATAAAAATAATTGCATTGAAAAGTCAAATTTTGCTATTTTTAATATCTTATCAATTCTTTTAATCCATTTTAAATAGGGTAAATTTAAGTGATGAATTTTAACGTCGGGGTACTGAGCAATTATATTTTGATTTTCTAAATCTTTATTTAAACTTAATATCTCTGCTTGCTCTCCATTTTCAATAAGTTTTCTTGCAAGTCTTAATACGAAAGTCTCCGCTCCCCCTGCATGAATTGTTTCAGAAATTATCAGAATTTTCATGTTAAGTTTTAAGATTAATTTTCTAAAGAAGGATTTTTTAAAGGATCAAATATAGCATTACCATAAACCATGTTTTTTTCAGTATTTGCTAACATTTTGATTATCATTTTTTCTAACACCGCAGGGTTAATTTCATAATTGCCTTGATTGTTCATGTTTGTTCCTACTAAAATATCGTAATACTTAATATCCAAAGTATAAGCCAACCAATAATATCCCGGCATTTTCCGGTTACTTGGCATTAACTCAATAATGTGTGCTTCATAATTATTCATAAAAAATTGCTGAACCAATCCCATTCCTTCTAGGGCCACAAGATATTTTGTGCTTGCAAATAATTTTGCCTGTTCCTCAATAGGTATATGTTCTGCGTAAATTTTTTCAAAACCATATTTTAAAAGTAAATTCTCAATGGCACTTTCATTGGTTAAGCTTCTTGAATAAATTTTTTTATCCCTACTTAAGAATATTTTACGGTATGGTTTATCATCGACAGTTTTATATAGAATTTTGATATGTTCCCATGTTTCCTTCCCATAATGAATCGCCTGTGCCTTATATAAATTTTTTACTCGAACCCATTCATTTGGTTCAATAATTTTCCAATTTATATTTCTAAAATCTGAACTTTTATTATATAATAACTGAAAAAAACTCATATCAAACATTTTTCTAGTTATTAAATATGGAATATTTACTGGAAGGTTAATATTTTTCAAGACCTGTAGACTACTTACTGCATCTATCAAATGGTGGTAATAGTTCCGACTTGCAGATCCATCATACAAAACAGCCTGTTCGAGGTTGATAATTTTTTTACGGTTAAACAAGTAAGGTAGAATATAAGGATATTGATAATCATGTTTATAAACAACAGTTTGTTCAATCAATTTATTAAAATTCTGAATCCCAAGTAACCTATCGGGTTCAACCAAAACGTTTTTTAATAGTACAACAAATTCTTCCTGAAAGTTCCATTTTTGAGTTTGAGTTTTTAAAAATTCATTTAAAGATTTATCTTCAAAATCTATTGGTATAGATTTAAAAACTTCAACTTTATTTCGATATAGTGTCTGAATTCCAGGACCTCTACTTATTCTTTTCCAAAACAAACTACCTATTAATTTACCTAAACCCGTTCGCCATAGGATGCTAAGGATAATTTTGTGAATTAATTTCATCTTATTAGATTTTTTTAATGCTATTTTTGAAATTTGCTTATAAACCATTTTCTATTAAAGAAGAAAAGAGTTCTATAGGATTTAAAATTTAAAATGTCTAACCTCAACGATTTCAATAAGAGTTGGCGAGCTAAGTTAAAATTAGAATTATCAATAGCTAGAGCTGCATATGCCCGATATTTTTCAGCGAGCCACTTTTTCATATTAATATCAGGAAGATGAGCATATTTTTCGAAATATTGCTCCCACCCTTTCACCATAAATTGTATATTTTGACTGGCGCTAGTATTAATTTTTCTATAGGTTGCCAGGGGTTTTGGAATATAATCTACTTCATATTTCATTGAAAGTTGACTGGCGCTAGTATTAATTTTTCTATAGGTTGCCAGGGGTTTTGGAATATAGTCTATTTCATATTTCATGGAAATCCGAATAAATAAATCGAGGTCTTCAATGAGCAAATTTTCATCCCAACCTCCAAGTTCTTCTAAAACTGTTCTTTTATAAAAAATACCAATAAAAAATAAAATATTTTCCTGGTGAAATAAATCTTTAAATATTTTGCCCCGTTTAAAATTAGTTGATTTTGCCTCAACTAATTTTTTTTGATCATCATAATAAATATACCCACCGTTATATAACATTCCTATTGAAGGATGGGCCTCATAATAGGTTACTTTCTCTTCGATAAAATTATGCTCCAGCCAATCGTCTGTTGAAAGTGGAATAATATATTTTCCCTGTGATGCCTTTAACAAAAAATTAAAATTTTTTGCAATGCTTTTATTTTCCTGGTTTCTGAAAGCTCTAAAATTAGAGAAGTCTTTAAGAAAATAAAGGCCAATATTATACGTTTCATCTGAAGAATTATTATCAAGAAATAAAACTTCTATATTTTCATAAGTTTGGGCTATAATACTCTTAATGCATTGCTCAATGTATTTTTCATGGTTCCATCCTAATAATAAAATAGAGACCATAGGGGCTCCATTATTACTTTTGTGCATCATATCCATACGTATATTTTCTATCGTAATCTAAGGCGAGCCCAAATTTTATTAAAATCAAATAACTTCTTTAACTGTTGATAAGAAAATGCCATTGCTGCCATACTTACAATTGTTCCTATAAAAAATTGTGTTATCCCGTTTAAAAAAATTGAATTAAAAGTGGATAATGTTAATAATGGAAAAAATACCATAATAAACAATATACATTTGGAGGACCAGGCGAAATTTATAGTTGATTTGGCCATAAAATAAGATATTAAAAGTACCACAAGGTAAGCAAATGCAAATGCTACACCAGTTGATTCAATTCCTTTAAATTTCCAGCCCACATAAACCAACATTAAATAAAGTGCATTCCAAGCTACACTTGTAATAATATATTGTCTTCCCTTGCCTTTCACTAAAAATATAAATCCTATTGGCCAGGATAACACCTTAAACACCTTAAAAAAGTCACCGGCTAATTGCCAATTAAGTATTGTAGCTGCGAGATCAAATTTTGAAGAATAAAATAAATGCACTAGAATATTTATAAATGAAATCATGCCAATAATAATTGGAGCGGAAATTAAAATTGCAATTTCTGTTTGTTCATTAGCCATTTTTCTTACCTGAGCATTATCATTCGATACACTACTCAACCGGGGATAATAATCAGCTGCCATTGCTGTAAATATAGCGGACATATACATGCTGGAGATTGTCCATGCTGCTGTAAATTGTCCAACTCCCTCAACGCCTCCTTGTTTGGCTATAAAAGCACGAACAATATACATGGTACCTAAATCAACTAATCCGGTAATTACGGAAAATAAACCGAATTTAATCATCATGCGACCTTCCTGAAAAGTATCTTTAATCGTAAGTAAAACGGGTACAGTTTCCACCTTTTTTGAATACCACCATGATAGTGTTAAACTTATGAGTGAGCCAATTAAAATAGCGGGCACAATACCAGTTTGACCCCAATACCAATAAACTGGTACTGCAATTAACAATCCTAAAAGAGCGGCTAAAATATTTACTTTTGCCATTAATTCTAACATACGTAATCCCTGTAAAAGTGCTAATTGCCCGGAGGATATAATTCCTAAAAAAACACTTATTGAAAGTAAAGCAATAGCAGGCGCATATGAGGAACTGCCAAATGTAAATTGGCTTATCGGAATACAAAAGATAATAGTAACTAAAGCGCCTAATATACCAGTGACGATAAGCCATCGTTTTATTACCAAAATAGTTGTAGATATTTTTACCTGATCATTGGTACCCGACGCTAATGCAATTTCTCTTACGGCACTAAAACTAATACCAAAACTAGTGGCCATAATTACTAAGTTAACAACAGATTGATATAAGCCTGCCAAACCAACACCTACGGGCCCTAGAATTAATGCTAACACCTTAGTTCTTATTATTCCGATAATTATAATTACAACCTGGGAACCTCCAATTATTCCTGTGGATTTTAATATTTGATTATGCGTACTCTTCTCGGGCATGTAATACTTATTTATAAAAAGTACAGATAAAGATTAAGGGATAAATAATTTTTAAGAGGATCTTAATTATTGGAAGCAAAAAAATTAATTCCTGATATTATCAGAAATATATTCGATAGTTAATTTTCTCATTTACACCCGGCCTTTTTTAAAAGATTCGTAATTTCTCTCATAATCATTTTCATCATAATTTTTAGAGGCTACTAAAAAAAATTTATTCGCTAAGGTTTAAATGGATAATAGTGAATTAAAATAGCCAAAAACCTGATCTAATATTTCGTTGTAACCGCTTTAAATAATTTCAAATATTTATCCTCCCATGCAGTTGAAGAATAGCAGTTGATGACAGTTTGCTTTCCGGCTTCACCAATTTGTTGCCGTAAAATTTTGTCTTCAACCAGTTGGCTGATACATTCAACCCAATCATCTTCTGTAGCGGGCAGGAAACCATTAACACCATTTTGAATGATATCAGTATTTACACCTACCGGCGACATGAGGGTGGGAATACCAAGTGCCATATATTGTAGTCCCTTTAATCCACATTTTCCTTTGGTCCATTCATCATCAGGTAAGGGCATGATGCCAATATCCATTTCGGAAAGATCCAGCACCTCAGTTTTAGCTTTCCATGGCGCCCCCTGCGTTTGTAACTCCTCACAATAATAACTCTCATCTCCAATAATTTTGAAATTTACTTTATCTCCGAATTTTTTTTTGATACGCAAAAGAGCGGGTATGGCATATTGAAAATACTGTATGGTACTAAAACTTCCGCTCCATCCAATACATACGCCATCCTTTTTATTGCTATTTACATATTGGTAAACCTGCGTATCAATAGTGGTTGGTATTATTTCAACTTGTCTATTATATTGCCGGGCATAATCTGCCAGGTAATTATTACCGGCAAATACCATTGTTGCATAAGAAATGATTTTGGATGTTTTGTCAGCATTTTTCAAAAATGCCAGGTTTTTATTTTTTTCAGACACTTTTTGCTGCCAGATAGAATCATCGAAGTCAAAAATTAAAGGGATTTTTTTACTGATGTTTTTTTCAAAATAATCAGTACCCAGCATAAAGGCTTCCCGCTGTACAAAAACCAGGTCATATTGTTCCGCATTTTTAAGTTCTGCTATTCTTTTTAAAATGCTTTTTGTTACAATTTTGAGTTTGCCAAAATAATTTCCTGGTTTATAAAATATTTTATCATCCGCTTCATCTAACAAAAAGCTATAATCAACTTTGTAACCATTTTTTTCCAAAAAGGGTATAAATTCTTCTATTCGAAATCGTTGAGAAGGCGATCTGTCAGGTCGGTGCAGGCACCATAATAATACTTTTTTCATTAGGCGATCGTTGCTTTTTTGAGGTCCCAACCTTCAGGAAGTTTTTCTGTTATTTCAATATTATGAAATTCCTGGCTTTGACGGGCTCCTACTTTGCGTGCCCATGCAGCCATGCGTGCAATACCACCTTTTAAATCAATGCCTGTTGGTTCGCCAAATACGGTATGAGCTTTGGCATGATCTGAATAAGCATGGAGCACTTCGTTTCTTGCTGTTAAATGAGTGATATTTGGTGTCACATTAAAATCTTCACAAACAACAGTTGCCAGTTCACTAACAGAATAGGGTTTATCTGCACCAATATTAAATACCTGGTTGGTAGCACTGGGAATATCTACGCATTTTGCAATGGGTATGGCTACATCATCTATATAACTAAAGGCTCTTGTCTGGGTGCCGTCGCCAAATACTGTTAATTGTTTACCCTGCATTATCTGGTTCATAAAAATGCCAATGACATTCCGGTATTTATCACCGATATTTTGGTTTTCTCCATAAACATTATGTGGGCGGAAGATGACATAATTTAAACCGAACATTTCATGAGCGGATTTCAAATCCATTTCAACAGCATATTTGGAAATGCCATACGGATCTTCCGGCTGTGGTACAGTATCTTCTTTCATGGGTAACTGACCGGCACCATAAACCGCTATGGAAGATGTAAATACAAAACATTTCACTTTATGTTTTACGGACTCATTTATTAGGTTTATGCTTCCTAACAAATTAGTTTCATAATTATAATGCCTAATGAAATGAGAAAGCCCTTCAGCTGCATATGCGGCTAAATGGTAAACATAATCGAACTGGTGCTGTTGAAATAAATCTTTAATCAGCTCTTTATCAGTGATGCCACCTTTTATGAAGGTAACCCCCTCAGGAATATGATCTTCAAATCCACCGCTTAAGTCATCCAGCACATAAACATCGTGCCCAGCCGACAGACAATGCTTTGCAACATGCGAACCTATAAAACCAGCTCCTCCTGTAATTAGAGATTTTATTTTTTTCATTTTTATAAATTTTTTTGATCGTTTAAATCTTAATTTTCTGTAAAACTATTATGGAGTTTAGATATTATCCCTCTCACATGATTATTTTTGAAGATACTTTACTCTACTTTCTTTGCACAACCGCCATAGCAAATAAAAGCATACCTCAGTCACATAAAAATTTTGACTAAGTTAGTTTAATGCGCTGCAAATATAGACTATACCGTTTTACTTATCCTTCAAAAAAAAGTTGATTTTTTACAATGTGCGTAAAAAAATTGTGTATGATAATTTAAAACTTTTCTACACAATAATACAAAGTAAAATAAAGCAAATAAACGGTCTACAATTATTTCATAGCATTGCTTTCATTAATTTTTAATGAGGCTAAAGGTGCACGAATTGTTAATTTCTAAGGGAATTTTGCCTAAAAAAATTTAAAAAAAATTAAAAATAGTCCATATTTTTAAAAAAAATTGCAAATTGATATGAATGAAAAATAGTTTTAGACAGCTTCTGATTGGAGAAAATGAGAAAAAATGAAATTCCTGTTGAAGCACAACTAACAATACTAATTCCAGTTGTAATTACGTGTTTTTGTTTTTCTTTATAACTTAAAAACTGTAATAGATATTTTATTACACCAACGTTTATAGCAGCTAAACCTAGCATTTTCAAAAGACCTGTGGAGAGAGTGTAATTTAATTCAACTTCTCATATCTAGTTTGCTGCATAGATATAATCATCGATAAATTTCAAACCTGTATTCTGTTGATTCGTTTTTACATTTCTTGCATGGAAAAAATCTTTAATAATCTGCTTGGTTTTAAAAAAATCAATCTTAGCACTATCATATCTAAAATCATGGCAAGATATGCACCAATTTCTTACCTTGTTGAAGTTGTCATCAGTTATCTCTGTCAAGAATCTTTCCGCTCCCTCGATATTCACTTTTATCAAATTAATCTCGTTGGTATCAATCTCGTTAATTATCGAATTTATATTTTTCCCTGCAACTTGGAATACGTTGGTTTTGATACTTGTGCCAGAGGTATTCCCAGAAATATAACTTTCATCATTGTCCTCCAATGATATAACAGCATCACGGTCATTTAAAGCAATATTTAATACAGTTATATTATTCATTTTATTTAGTTTTATTATGCGGTGTAGCTCTAGAGCTACACTTGGGTTCGCCTCTATCGCTATTATTTGTCCCGATGGACCCACTAACTCAGATAATACAGTTGCTTCTTCTCCCATTCCTGCACCAATATCAATAATTGTATCTCCTTCTGTAGGGGTATAAAATCTTGTAGTTATCCGAGCTAGTTCATTTTGCATTACCTTTTTCGTTCTAAAGAAAGAAAGAACCTCCGATAAAAAATAAAAGTCCCCGTCCTTGTAGGTATAAAACCTTTCCCCTTCTCTTTTTTCTATAGAATCTATGGATATACCTTTTATCCAATAAATACACTTGATTATTTTTTCTTGTATGGAAAAAGAAGGAATTCTATTTATAAACTGTTGAAGATTTGACATATTATGTTTCGGTTTAAAAAACCCTGTTGAAATTTTTTGATATAAATAAGAGCAAATATTATAGATGGTAATATATCGCATAAAATTTAATTTGCTTGTCAAATCTTTTCTTAGCACTCATCTCAATCAATTGAATTTACCGCCTCTATAACATGACTAATCTCATCATTTGTCATTACTGGTGATATGGGAAGGCTTATCACATCTCTGTGCAACTTTTCTGAAATGGGATAAGAAAGGTTATTCCATTCCTTGTACGCTTTTTGATGATGCGGTGGTATTGGATAATGTATTAAAGTCTGCACGCCTTTATCAGCCAATGATTGTTGAAATTTTTCTCTGTTACTAACTTGAACAACGTATAAGTGCCATGCATGTTCATTTCTATCTACAGGTAATTGAGGTAGAATTATTGATGAATTTTTTATTTCTGCATTGTAATGTTCCGCTATATCCCTTCTAACGTCAGTTTCTGCATCCAAATATTTCAACTTTACAGAAAGCAGGCCTGCCTGTATTTCATCTAATCTACTATTGATTCCTAAATACAGGTTTTCGTATTTTTTATGAGAGCCGTAGTTACGGAGTGCCTTTATAGTTTCCGTTAATTCTTTATCGTTTGTGGTCAATGCTCCTGCATCTCCAATAGCACCTAAATTTTTACCGGGATAAAAACTAAACCCACTTGCATCGCCCAAGTTGCCGCTTCTTTTACCATTTAACATAGCCCCATGAGACTGTGCACTGTCTTCAATTACCTTCAAATTATGCTGGGCAGCAATTTTGTTTATCGCAACCATATCACATAACCTTCCATATAAATGCACCGGTAAAATTGCTTTTGTTTTAGTAGTTATTTTCTCTTCAATTTTTATAGGGTCTAGCAAAAATGTAGCAGGGTCAGGCTCTACAAGTACTGGTACAAGCCCTGCTTTTGTAATTGCTAAAATGCTGGCTATATAAGTGTTAGATGGAACAATAATTTCATCGCCTTCCTTCATTAATCCCAACTGCTTATACCCTTCAATTATTAAAATTAAAGCGTCCAAACCATTGGCAACACCTAAACAGTATTTTGTACCGCAATATGCCGCAAACTCGTTTTCAAAATTTTCAACTTCTTTACCAAGAATAAACCAACCGCTCTTTAAAACTTTATCAAATACCTCTTTAAATTCAGTACTATACTGTTGGTTTATTTTTTGAAGATCTAGGAATTTTATCATTTATACTTTATTAAAAATTAGAATCTTTCAATCACATTACCTTTTTTATCTACTTTTCCCACTACCCGGGCTGGGTTGCCCATTATCAAAGAAAATGCCTCTACAGATTTAGTAACAACGCTCCCTGCTCCAATAAGTGCATATTCTCCAATCTGTATTCCTCCTAAAATTGTGGCATTGGCACCTATAGAAACAGATTGTTCTATATTAGTTTTTTGAAAACTTTCAGGATATAATTTCGATCTGGGATATTTATCGTTAACAAAAGTTACGTTTGGTCCAAGAAAAACATCATCCGCTATTGTAATGCCATCCCAAATATAAATACCACTTTTTACTGTAACACGGTCGCCAATTTTTACATCATTTTCAATAAATGTATGGCAATTAATATTGCAATCCTTACCAATTATAGCATTCTCAAGTATTACTGCAAATTGCCAAATTTGAGTATTATCACCAATTTGCTTTGTTTGAACATCTGCCAATGGATGAATTTTTATTCTATCCATGTTTTATTTTTTTAAACTCGTTATAGTCTCTAATATAATCACTCTCCTCATACACCATGCTCGCAATACACATCTGTACTGCATTATGACTGTATTGCATTATATGCCACGAATATTTTGGCAAGTAAACTCCTTGATTTGGCGATTCCAAAACAAAAGTGTTTTTAGAACCTTCAGGCATCTCTGTGTTTACAGTAATTTTACCTGTTAACGCAACCAATATTTGTTCAAGGTCATGGTGAGCGTGCCCGCCTCTTTCTACATCTTCAGGGGTAAAATAAGTCCAGTAAATTCTTTTTACCTCAAATGGAAGTGTTTCATTTTCTGCTAAAGAAATATAACCCAAAGATGAATTACCGATTTTGGGGAACTGAATAAGTTTCGGTTCAGTAATAATCATACACTTTTCATTTTAAATGGCTATCCGCTTTAAATATTCTCCGTACCCGCTTTTTATCATCTTTTCTGCCAGGGTGGTTAATTCTTCTTTACTTATAAACCCCATTCTATACGCTATTTCCTCAGGGCAGCCAATTTTTAAACCCTGTCTCTTTTCTATAACCCTCACATATTCACTCGCATCACTTAAACTGTCAAAAGTCCCGGTATCGAGCCATGCAAAACCTCTGTCCAATACTGCAACTTTTAGTTTTCTCTGCTGCAGATAAATATCATTTACTGTAGTTATTTCGTATTCTCCTCTCGGGCTTGGTTGTATATTTTTTGCTATTTCAACTACTTCGTTGTCATAAAAATACAAGCCCGGCACCGCATAATTACTTTTAGGTTGTTCCGGTTTTTCTTCAATACTAAGTGCATTAAAATCTTTATCAAATTCTACTACACCATATCTTTCAGGGTCACTTACCGGGTAAGCAAATATTACAGCTCCTTGTTGTGCAGCACTTTCTCTTAACAAATCGCCAAAACCGCTTCCGTAAAATATATTATCGCCTAAAACCAATGCCACTTTGCTGTTGCCAATAAATTCCGCCCCAATTACAAACGCCTGTGCAAGCCCATTTGGCACTTCCTGTTTGGCATATGATAATGTACAACCCCATTGGCTGCCATCGCCCAGCAATCTTTTAAACTGCTCCTGATCCTCCGGTGTTGTAATGATTAATATGTCATTAATTCCGGCAAGCATTAAAGTGCTCAACGGATAATAAATCATAGGTTTATCATAAATGGGCATCAACTGTTTACTTATGCCCATAGTAATAGGGTATAACCTAGTGCCCGAACCGCCTGCCAATATGATGCCTTTCATTTAAAAATGTTGAATATTGTTGATTTTGTTTAAATACTTCTTCATGTAAATATTTTAAATCTAGAGCAGTAAATGAATGACTCATCAATTCCATCAAACTTCCATATGAAATAGAATAAAAATGTGCTTGTTCCTTTGCAGAAAATCTTGAACTTCCTTCTGCAATATTTGCTCCTATCGAAACGGATGCCCTCCGCATCTGATTTGTCAGACCAAACTTTCCTTTGTCAGGAAATTTTTCTGTGAGTTGGTAAATCAACACCGTCAGTATTCGAGCTTCCTTCCAAACTTGTAATTTTTCAAACCCGAAAATGTACATTAGAATTTTAATAT
>ENA-OBIO01000093-OBIO01000093.1-metagenomes-genome-assembly--contig:-NODE-93-length-57325-cov-5.57994_pt1 | contig 57325 bp, 49 predicted proteins | sample MGYA00153383_OBIO01 | MGnify analysis MGYA00153383 | reverse complement strand
CCGCCTATCTTGGCTCCCCGACCTGGGCTCGAACCAGGGACCTACGGATTAACAGTCCGGCGCTCTACCAACTGAGCTATCGAGGAACAGCCTCAAATTATAGCGGGCTTTCCCGGTGCTTCAGAGGTCGACCTGGACCGACACGCGCAGTGTGCGGGGCGCCATCGGGTACAGGTAGACGTGGCTGAACTGGTGGGGCGATTCGCGCCACGCGCGCTTGTCGAACAAGTTGTCGATGCCGGCGCGCCAGGTGGTCTGCGCGCCTGCGATGCGGGTCTCGTAGCGCGCCGCAGCGTCGATGCGCGTCCAGCCGGGAATGGCGGTGCTGTTGTCGGGCAGCACCTTGCGCGCGCTCTCGTGCAGAAGAGCAGCTTGCAGGTTCAAGCCACGCAGCGCCGCGACGTCGTAGCCGGTTTGCAGCTTCAGTGTTCGCTCGGGCACGTTGGTCGGCTGCATGCCTTCGATGCTCGTGACTGCGCTGCCTTCGACGCGCGCGCGCAGCCATTGCGCGCCGCCGCGCAGCGTCCACGGTCCCTGCCGCCACGCAGCGTTGGCCTCGACGCCGCGGTGGTGCGCGGTGCCGTCGATGCGGGTCGTGCAGCTGGCGTCGGCGTCGCATCTGCCGAAATCCTGGGTGCGCGGGCGTTGGATGTCGAACGCGGCAAGGTTCCAATCGAACGCGTCGATCGCACCTTTGAGCCCGATCTCGGTCTGGCGGCTCTTGATCGTGAAGACCGCGCCGGCGTTGCTATAGCGTGGTCGGCTTGCGACGACGTTCGATTCGATGCCTTGACCCCAGCTGGCATAGACCAGTTGGTCACGCGCGAGCGCGTAGCTGAGCGCGATCGACGGTGTCGTGAACGAACCCGCGTAGTCGATCGGCTGCGAGCCGTCGGTTTGCACGCTCTGGCGCTGCAACCGCGTGTGGCGCACGCCCAGCCATGCGGTCAGGCGCTGCGTCAACGCGATCGCGTCGCGCGCGTACAACTCGGTCGAGCGCTCGTCGCGGTTCGTGTTTTCTGCGGTCAAAGACGGGTCGGGCGAGGTGAACAACGTGCCGTCCATGTTGCCGGTGCCGACGTAGTTGTAGGCCTGCCGCTGGAAGTGGTTGCGCACGCGCGACTGCAGGACGCCGACCGCGAGTGTGTGGCCGATCGATTCGGTCTGCACCTTGCCTTGTAGCGCGAGATCGAGCGCATCGGTGCGGCGGCGTTCGTTCTCGCTGCGGTAGTCGTACAAATCGTAGGTGCCGTTCGGGCAGAAGCGGTCGGCGTAGTAGGTGCCGTCCGGTGGCGGGTTCGAGTCAGCGCAACCGAACGGGAACGCGAGCCGGTCGTCAGTGCGCAGCCGTTGCGTCGCAGCATGCGCGATGAAGCGCCAGTCGTTGCCGAGCTTTTGCTGCCAGCGCAGGGATGCCGTTGTCGCATCGAACACCACCGGCAACGACCACGGTTGGTTGTTCAGGTTCAGCCGTGGATCGCCCGGTTGCGGCACGGTGTTGCCGAACATGCTGAAGCCGGGCTGGCTCGGCTGCGAGCGGTGGCTGGTCTCGATTTCGGCTTCGAGCATGGTGCCGGGCGCCACCCGCCAATCGGCTGCGAGCGCAAAGAGGTTGCGGTTGCCGCGGCTGTCGCGCACCATCGGGTCGAGGTGCGCTGCAGCGGCGTTCAGGCGCGCGCCGAATGCGTTGTCAATGCCGAAGCGCTGGCTCAGGTCAAGTGCGCCGGTCACGGTGCCGGGCTGGCGCCACTCGAGGCTCACCGAGCGCCGGGGCGTGTCGAGCGGACGCGCGACGATGTAGTTGACGAGCCCACCCGGCGCGCTCGTGCCGGCCTGCATGCCGCTCGTGCCTTTGAGGATCTCGATGCGCGATTTGTTGTCGAGCGGGATCGAGGTTTCGGCGTTGATCGGTAGCCCGTCGCGCCTGAAGTTGAAGCGGTTGTCGAGCACGTAGCCGCGCACCGTCAAAAAGTCGTAGTAGCCCTCTGCGTTGTAGGCGTCGCTGACCGCGGGGTCGCTCGCGGTGAGGTCGGAGAGGCGCTGAACGCCGCTGTCTTTGAGCTGCTCCGCGCTGAACACGCTCGCCTGCACCGGCGTCTTCGCGAGCGGCGTGGCACTCCAGCCGCTGACGGTCGCCGGCGGTGTGCTGCGCCCGGTGACGGTGATCGGTTGCAGCTGGGTCGCGATCGGTGTTGTTTGCGCTGTCGCGGGCGTGGCAACGAGCCATGCAGCGGCGGCGATCGGTGAAAAAAGGATGAGGTGTCGTGTGGTCAAGCGTGCCATCGTGGGTCCGAAGTCGATGGCAGGTCGGCGGGCCGACGGGCACCCCAGAACGCGGTGCTTCGTTGGCCATGCTTCCCTGCGCGAGGATTACCTCAATCAGGTTCAAAGGGACTGTCTCAGTCGAGCGGATCGGTGAGAACCGTTCAACACCCCCAGCGAGTGCCATGCAGCAGAACTGCGCGGCAGATGGATCATGACTCAGCGGATGTTCGAGGCGCGGACGCAACCCCGAGGGCCCGGTGGAGGCGCGGGCTGGTGGTCGTGTATTCGAGGTGGATCGGCTTGTCCGGGAACACGATTTCCGCGGCACCGAAAGCCGCGAGCGCGGCCTCGTGAAAGCCGCAGAGGATCAGCTTCTTCTTGCCCGCATACGTGTTCACGTCGCCGACCGCGAAGATGCCGGGCTCGCTCGTCTGGAACTGTGCGGTGTCGACCACGAGTTGCTTGCGTTCGAGCGCGAGGCCCCAGCCGGCGATCGGGCCGAGCTTGGGGCTGAGGCCGGTGAGCACGAGCAGGGTGTCGAGTGGCAACGGTCGGGTCGTGCCGTCGGGAGTGACAACGTCCATCGCCATCAATCGCCCGTCGACCTGCTCGATGCCGCCCGGCTGCGCCGCGATGAATTGCAGGCGCTGCTCGGCACGCCATTGGCGCACTTGCGCAATCGTCTCAGGCGCAGCCCTGAACTCGTCGCGACGATGCATCAACGTGACGCGGGCGATCGGCGCGAGGCGCAGCGCGCATTCCAGTGCGCCGTCGTCGTCGCCGATCACGACGACGCGCTGACCGCCCAAGGCATCGGCGTGCGCCGGCGCGCTGTAGAAAAGCTGCGTGCCTTCGAACGCGGCGATGCCGTCGAGCTTGAGCCGGCGCGGCTGGAACGAGCCCACGCCACCGGCGATGAACACGGTCTTCGCGAGCAACTGTGTGCCTGCGGAAGTTTCAATGCGCAACCGCTCGTCGGGTTGGCGCTCGACCACGTCAACCTGCTGCCCAAGGTGAAACGTCGCGCCGAACGGTTCAATCTGCGCGAGCAGCCTGGCCACCAGTTCGCGCCCGGTGCACATCTTTGTCGCCGGGATGTCGTAGATCGGCTTGTCGGGATACAGCTCGATGCACTGCCCGCCCGCGACCGGCAGCGAGTCGATCACGTGGGCGTGAATGCCGAGCAGCCCGAGCTCGAAGACTTGGAACAGGCCGACCGGCCCGGCGCCGATGATGACCGCGTCGGTCTCGATCATCGCAAGGTCATGGTCAGGTTACTTGATCAGCTCGCCGAGCTTGCCGGTCTTGTCTTTCCAGTCGTCGGCGTCGGGCTGCGGGGCCTTGCGCTTGGTGATGCTGGGCCAGTTTTTCGCGAGGTCGGCGTTGAGCTGGATCATGTGCTGCTGGTCGCCCGGAACATCTTCTTCCGGCACGATCGCATTGACCGGGCACTCGGGAATGCAGACGGCGCAATCGATGCACTCGTCGGGGTCGATGGTGAGAAAGTTCGGGCCTTCGCGGAAGCAATCGACCGGGCACACATCGACGCAATCGGTGTACTTGCAGCGGATGCACGATTCGAGAACGACGTGGGTCATGGAGAAGCTCTGGTGGTGTGAAGTGGCCGTGGCCCGAAGGCCGGCGAAGCTGTGATTTTAGGGCTTGCTGCGAGCCACACCGATCGCAAGGTCGCGGCGCCCGCACCGACCGTGACAACGCTCGGACGCCCGGCGTGCAGCATCGCGGCGCGCGCGAGGCTTGCGGCCGTGTGGTCACTGTGCAGTTGATCGGGCCAGCCGGCGCGCGAAACGACGCTGACGGGGGTGTCTTCGGGCCAACCGGCCGCGAGCAAGCGGCGCGACAACGCGGCGAGCTGCTTGCCGGCCATGTAGAAGACTTCGGTGTCGGCGGTGCGCGTGGCTTGCAACTGGCCTTCGCGAGTCATCGCGGTCGTGAGGCTGACGCTGCGGCCGTGTCCGCGTCGGGTCAGCGGGCGTTGTGTGGCGGCGGCCGCTGCGGTTGCGGCGGTGACGCCGGGGACGATCTCGCAACCGATGCCAGCCTCGGCGAGTGCTTCGAGCTCTTCTTCGAGCCGGCCGAAAATGCTCGGGTCGCCGCCTTTGAGGCGCACGACGACATCGACCTCGCTCGCGTGCTTCACCAGCAGCGCATTGATCGTCGTTTGCCCCGTGCTGTCGCAAAAACCGCGCTTGCCGACGTCGACCCACTTCGCGTGTGGTGCATGCGCGCGCAACGCGGGGTCGGTCAGCGCATCGAACAACACCACATCGGCCAACGCCATCCGCGCCGCACCGCGCACGGTGATCAGGTCGGCGGCGCCTGGGCCGGCGCCGATGAAGATCACCGTGCCCATCGAGCCTGGCCGGGGAAATTCATCACGCGGCCTCTTTGACGAGCAGCGCGCCGCTGGTGCGGTTGCTCGTCGGGTCGACGATGATCAGCGAGCCGCCGACGCGGTTCGACGCGTAGGGCTCGACGGGCAACGGCTGCTGCGTCTCGATCACCACGAGGCCGATCTCGTTGACGGCCAGTTCGTGCGCGTCGGTCGCCTGCAGCGAGTGGATGTCGAGCCGGCTCTCGATCGAGGCAATGCGCGCCTGCACCCAGCGGTTGCCGTGGCGCACCGTGTACTTGCGGCCGATCACCGCGGGCTCGGTGTCGAGCCAGGCGAGCGTGGCCGAGAAGCGGTTGGTCTCGCGCACGGTGTCGGGTGTGGCAATCCAATCACCGCGCGAAACATCGAGCTGGCGGTCGAGGCTCAGGCCCGCCGATTGGCCGGCCTCAGCGAACTCGACCCGGTCCCCGGCAACGCGCACCTCGGCGACGACTGCCTTCTGGCGGCTCGGGAACAGCTGCACTTCATCGCCAGCACGCACGCTGCCATGCGCGATGCGGCCCCACAGCGTGCGCGGCTGGTCGCCTATGCCGCTGGTGTCCGATCCGTCGTCGCGGGCCACGTACTGCACCGGGATCAGCAGGTCGCCCACGGTGCGCTCTTGCGCGGTCGGCAGGCTCTCGAGCAGTTGCAGCAGCGACGGGCCTCGGTACCAAGGCACATCCAGCGGCTGGGTCACGTTGTCACCGCGCAGGGCCGAGACCGGGACGATCCCCGCGACTTCCATCTTCGCCTCACCGGCGAAGGCGAGCAGCGCGGCGCGCACGGCCTCGTAAGCCTGCCCCGGGTCGGAGGCAGCGTCGAGCTTGTTGATCGCGAACACGATGCTCGGCACGCGCAGCAGTTGCGCAAGCAGCGCGTGGCGGCGGGTTTGCGCGAGCAACTTGACCGGCATTTCTGCGGTCGCAGAAGCGGTGTCGAGCTTGGTGATGTCGACCAGCACGACAGCCGCGTCGCTGCCGGCGGCGGCCGTCACCATGTTGCGGGTGTACTGCTCGTGGCCGGGTGCGTCGGCGATGATGAACTTGCGGCGCTTGGTCGCGAAGTAGCGGTAAGCCACATCGATCGTGATGCCTTGTTCGCGCTCGGCCTCCAACCCATCGGTCAGCAGCGACAAATCGAAACTCGGCCCGCCTGCGGCTCGCGGAGCACCCGCAGCGCGCTTCTCGAGCGTGTCGAGCTGGTCGGCGAGGATCGCGCGCGAGTCGTACAGCAGGCGGCCGATCAGCGTGCTCTTGCCGTCGTCGACCGAGCCGGCGGTGAGGAAGCGCAAGGCGCGGTGGTCCGCGCCTTGCTGGCCTTCGCGGTGGTCCGCGCCTTTCAAGCCTTCGCGTTGGTCACTCATCAAAAATACCCTTCCTTCTTGCGCCGCTCCATCGAAGCCTCGGAGGTGCGGTCGTCCATGCGCGTTGCGCCACGTTCGCTGACGGTCACCTGCAGCGTCTCGGCGACGATTTCGGCGGCATTCGTCGCTGGGCTTTCGACCGGGCAGGTGCAGGTCATGTCGCCGACGGTGCGAAAGCGCACGAGGGCGGTTTCAACCGTTTCACCGGGCAACGCAGGCGTCACGTCGGTCAACGGCACGAGCAATCCTTTGCGGCGGATCACCTCGCGGTCGTGTGCGAAATACAGGTTCGGCAGCGGGATGTTTTCGCGTGCGATGTAAAGCCACACGTCGAGCTCGGTCCAGTTGCTGATCGGGAACGCGCGCATGTGCTCGCCCGGCTTGATGCGGGTGTTGAACAGCGTCCAGAGCTCTGGGCGCTGCTCTTTCGGCTGCCATTGGCCGAAGCTGTCGCGGTGGCTGAAGATGCGCTCCTTCGCGCGGGCTTTTTCTTCGTCGCGCCGCGCGCCGCCGAGCAGCACGTCGAAGCGGTGCGCTTCGATCGCTTCGAGCAGCGCGACGGTCTGGTGGCCGTTGCGCGATTCGAGCGGGTGGCTCAGGCGCACCGTGCCGCGCGCGATCGAATCTTCGAGGTCGCCGACGATCAACCGCTCGCCCATCTCGGCGATGCGCCGGTCGCGAAACTCGATCACTTCGGGAAAGTTGTGACCGGTGTCGACGTGCAGCAGCGGGAACGGCAGGCGGCCTTCGTAGTCGCCGCTCGCGTTCCTCTTCTTAAACGCCTTCTCGGCCAGCCGCAGCACCACGCACGAATCCTTGCCGCCCGAGAACAGCAGCGCGGGCCGCTCGAAAGCCGCGACGCTTTCGCGCAAGATGAAGATCGCTTCTTCTTCGAGCCAGTCGAGATGCGTCTGGTCGAGTTCGGGCAGCAGCTGCGCGACGTTCAACGCCGCGTCTTTCAATCGTGCGTTCAAGGGTGGGCTCCGATCATCGAAACTTGGGGTGCCAGCGCGCCCACTTCTTCATGGACATGCAGGCCGCACTCTTTCGCGGCTTCGTCTTCCCACCACCAACGGCCGGCACGAAAGTCTTCGCCGACCGCGATTGCGCGGGTGCAGGGCGCGCAACCGATGCTCGGGTAGAACTGATCGTGCAGCGGGTTGTAGGGCACGTCGTTGAGCGCGATGTACCGCCACACGTCGGCCCACGACCAATCAGCGAGCGGGTTGAACTTGGTGCGGCCCTTGTCATCGAGTTCCGCAAACTCAACCGTGCCGCGGTTCGCCGACTGCTCACGCCGCATTCCGGTGACCCACGCGTTGCGGCCGGCCAGCATGCGCGAGAGCGGCTCGAGCTTGCGGATCGCGCAGCAGCCTTTGCGCAGCGCGATGCTGTCGTACATCGCGCGCTCGCCGTTGCGCTCCACGAACTGCACGACCGATTCCTGCACCGGCTCGAACACCTCGACCGCGAGCGCGTAGCGTGATTCGATTCGGCCGATCAGCGCGACGGTCTCGGCGTGCAGCATGCGGGTCTGGAGCGTGCCGATCGCGATCGGCAGCGCGTGCCGCGCGATCAGGTCGGTGACCACCATGTCTTCGGCGCCCAGGCTCGTGGCCTGCACGACGTGGCCGGCGTGCTCGGTGGCCGCACGTTGCAGCAGCGCGAGCGCACTCGCGACCCGCGCGTCGAAGCCGGCGGTCTCTCGCGCGTACAACGTGACGGCGTTGGAGGTGGCGTTCATATCGACGCCCCCGCGTTCATGAATTCTTCCTGCGCCCTTGCCATCGCATCGCCGGTGCCGGGCGGCTTGGCGAACAGCGGCAGCGGGTCTTCGGTGCCGCCCTGGTAGTAGCCGGGGAAGAAGGTCAACGCGCGGTGCGCGGCGTCGAGCGACTGGTCGGCCCGCAGCACCACGGCATCGAAGCCGGTGCGCGCCATCAGCAGCACCATGTCGACCAGCGCTTCGCCGGTGGCGCGCACTTCGCCCGTGAATCGATAGCGCATGCGCATGGTGTGCGCCTGGCTGTAGGCGCGGCCGTCGACCCACTTCGGAAAGCTCAGCTGCACGAGGGCCAGGCGTGGCAGGTCGGCAGCGATTTCTTTGACCTCGGCGTCGTTGGCAAGCATCACGCCGACCGGCATGCCGGCGGGCCACTGCGCGCGAAAGGCGTGCCATTGCTCCAGCGTCAGCAGCAGGTGAGGGCGTGGGTCGATGAAAGCGGCGGGGCCATCTTCACCGCCGAGCGTGCGCCACGGGTCTTTTTGCAAGTTGATGAATTTCATGGTGTTTGCTCCTTCACGCGGCGCGCGACGTGGCCGTGCTGCGGCGCACCGCGTTGGCCGAGGCCTTGAACGGGTCGAGGCCAACGCGCTTGACGGTGTCGATGAACAACTCGTCGGCCGCGCGCGCGCCGCGGTAGGTCTCGATCACCGACTCGATCACGTCGGCCACTTCGTCGGACGCGAACGACGGCCCGATCACCTTGCCAGGAACCGAGGTCCCGCTGATGGTCGTGCCGTCCGAGCCGCCGAGCGAAATTTGGTACCACTCCTTGCCGTCCTTGTCGACGCCGAGGATGCCGATGTGGCCGCTGTGGTGGTGGCCGCAGGAGTTGATGCAGCCGCTGATGTGGAGGTCGATGTTGCCGATGTCGTAGAGCTCGTCGATCTCGTCGAAGCGCTGCATGAGTTCTTCGGCGATCGGGATCGAGCGCGCGTTCGCGAGCGCGCAAAAATCGCCGCCGGGGCAGGCGATCATGTCGGTCAACAGGCCGATGTTGGGCGTGGCGAAGGTGGCCTCGCGGGCGGCTTGCCACAACGCATGCAGCTCGGTCGCGCGGACCCACGGCAGCAGCAGGTTCTGGTCGTGCGTGACCCGCAGTTCGCCATGGCTGAAACGGTCGGCCAGCGCCGCCGCTTCGATCATCTGCTGGCCGGTCGCGTCACCGGGCGCCTGGCCCGAGCGCTTCAACGAGAGCGTGACGGCGCGGTAGCCGCTCAGCTTGTGTGCGTGCACGTTGCGCTCGAGCCAGCGCGTGTAGGCCATCGGCGCATCGAATGGGTCAGGTGGGGCGATGGTCGCCTCCGCCACGGCGACCACACCGGCCGGCAGCACGAAGCCCTGCGCCACGCGGTCGAACTCGGCCTGCGGCAGGATGTGCGCGGTGCCGGCCAGGTCGTTTTCGAGGATGTCGGTGAACTCCGCCTCGACCGCATCGATGAACTTCTGGCCCTCGGCCTTCACGAGAATCTTGATGCGCGCCTTGTACGCGTTGTCGCGCCGGCCGAAGCGGTTGTAGACGCGCACGATCGCCTCGATGAAAACGAGAATCTGCTGCCACGGCAGGAATGCGCGGATCTCGGTGCCGATGACGGGCGTGCGGCCCATGCCACCACCGACCAGCACCTTGAAGCCGATCTCGCCCACGTCGTTCTTCTTGAGCTGCAGGCCGATGTCGTGCCAAGCGATCGCGGCGCGGTCTTCCACGGCGCCGGTGATCGCGATCTTGAACTTGCGCGGCAGGAACGCGAACTCCGGGTGCAGCGTGCTCCACTGCCGCAGCAGTTCGGCATACGGCCGCGGGTCGACGACTTCGTCGGGCGCGATGCCGGCGAGCGCATCGCTGGTGGTATTGCGGATGCAGTTGCCGCTGGTCTGGATGCCGTGCATGTCGACGGCGGCCAGCGCGTCCATCACGTCGGCGGCCTGCGCCAGCGGGATCCAGTTGTATTGCAGGTTCTGGCGCGTCGAGAAGTGACCGTAGCCGCCACGTTCGGTCGGGGTGCCGACATCAACGCGGTCGTACTTGTCGGCGATCTCGCCGAGCGTGCGCAGCTGCCGCGCGCTCAATTCGCCATACGGCACGGCCACGCGCAGCATTGGCGCATGGCGCTGCACGTACCAGCCGTTTTGTAGGCGCAGTGCTTTGAAGTCGTCTTCTGGCAGCTTGCCGCTGAAATGGCGCTCCAACTGGTCGCGGAACTGCGCAGCGCGCTGGTGGACGAATTGTTTGTCGAATTCGGAGTAGACGTACATCAGGTAATCACTTTCAATCCGGCGCTGACGAGTGCGATGCACAGCAGCGTGCGCACGATTTTCTCAGGCATGCGGCGGGTCAACTGCGCGCCGATCCAGATGCCGGGGATCGAGCCGATCAGCAGCGAGCCGAGCAGGCTCCAGTCGACATGGCCGAGCGTCGCGTGGCCGATGCCGGCCACGAGCGTGAGCGGCACCGCGTGGGCAATGTCGGTAACGACGATTTCATGCGACTTCAGGCGCGGGTAGAGCAGCAGGATCAGCGCCGCGCCGATCGCGCCGGCACCGATCGAGCTGAGCGATACCAGCACGCCGAGGATGAGCCTGCAGGCGATCGTCAGCCATGGCTTTCGGCTCTCGGCAATCCAGCGCTCCAGCCACAGGCCGACGCTTTGCCAGACGCGTTTGTAGGCGACGGTCACGGCCGTCAGCAGCAGCACGATGCCGAGCGTGAAGGTCAGCGCCGAAGCCCAACCCTTGGTCACGCCGGTGAAGTGCATCAGCGCCACTGTGGCGAGCGAGGCCGGAATGCTGCCGGCGAGCAGCAGCGCGGTGATGCGACATTTGACGTGACCGGCTTGGTGGTGCGAGACCGAGCCCGCGGTCTTTGTGACCGCCGCAAACCACAAGTCGGTGCCGATTGCGACATCTGGGTTCAGCTTGTACTCAGACAACAGCAGCGGCGTCATCAGCGAGCCGCCGCCCGCGCGGTCAGGCCGACGATGGCGCCGACGCCGAAGCCGCTGAGAATTGCGATCCAGTCCATCCAGTTCGAGTGCCCGAAGACGCGCTGGTCGGCGCACAAGCACTCGAATGTACGGAGCCTCTACAGATTGCAGAAGAACATTATTGGATTGTGCTTATGCGATGTGGGCTTAAAAGATCCAGCAGTCGACCTGCTGCTCAAGACACTCACTCGTTGTTCCCCGATGTCAGGCCGAGTACCGCCAGCAACGACTGGAACACGTTGTAGATGCTCAGGTAAACGCCGAGCGTGGCGGTGATGTAGTTGGTCTCAACGCCGTCTTGCACGCGCTTGAGGTCGTACAGGATGAAGGCCGAAAAGATGCCGATCGCGAGCACCGACAAGGTGATCATCAGCGCGCTCGACTGGATGAAGAAGTTGGCCAGCCCGGCCACCAACAACATCACCGCGCCGATGAACAACCACTTGCCCATCGCCGACAAATCGCGCTTGATGACCGACGACAACGTCGCCATGCCGAGAAAGATCGTACCCGTGCCTGCGAAGGCCATCATGATCAGGTTCGCGCCGTTGGCCATGCCGAGCACCTGCCCGACCAGCCGCGACAGCATCAGGCCCATGAAGAACGTGAACGCGAGCAGCACCGGCACACCGGCAGAGGAATTTTTCGTCTTCTCGATCGCATACATGAAGCCGAACGCACCGACCAAAAACACGACCAGCCCGATGCCGGGCGGCATGGCACTGGCGATGCCGGTCGACACGCCGATCCACGCGCCAAGCACCGTCGGCACCATCGAGAGCGCCAGCAGCCAGTAGGTGTTGCGCAGCACCCGGTTGCGCTGTTGAATCGAAGCATCGCCGGCCGCACCGTGAAGAGCAGCGCCGGTTTGCAGGTTGGTGTTCATGAAAGTCCTTTCGTAATGAATAGAACGCAAGATACGCCTCACCACACTTCGCGTAAATTCGTTTTTTATGACGCATCACTTCGTCTAAAACGAACTGTGCAACGCCGCACGGGAAAGCCGTCGACATGAACTTCAAACACCTTCACTACTTTTGGGCCACTGCCAAGGCGGGCGGCATCATGCGGGCCGGCGAGCAGCTCAACATCACGCCACAAACCCTTTCGGGCCAGATCAAATTGCTCGAAGAGCGGCTCGGCTGCACGTTGTTTCGCAAGAGCGGGCGCCGGCTCGAGCTGACCGAAGAAGGGCGAACGGCGCTCGGCTATGCCGATCAGATTTTCGGCCTCGGCGCCGAAATGGAGGCTGCCATCGGCCATGCACGCGCCGGCGGGCAGGTGCTCGACTTTCGCGTCGGCATCGCCGATGCGGTGCCGAAGTCGATCGCCTACCGGTTGCTCGAGCCTGCGCTCGATGTGCCGCTGCCGGTTCGCCTCATTTGCCACGAAGGCAAGTTCCAAGACTTGTTGGGGCAATTGGCGATTCAGCGCGTCGACCTCGTCATCGCCGACGAGCCGATGAACAAGCAGATGAGCGTGAAGGCGTTCAACCACGCGCTGGGTAGCACCTCGATGAGTTTTTACTGCACACCGGCGCTGCGCAAAACGTTGAAGGGCCGGTTCCCGCACAACCTCGACGGTGCGCCGATGCTGGTTCAGGGCAGCGCATCGGCGGTGCGGCAGCGCATGGAACTCTGGCTCACCGAGCGCCGCATTCACACGCGCACGGTCGGCGAATTCGACGATGCGGCGCTGATGAAGGCGTTCGGCCGCGAGGGCCGCGGCGTGTTCATGTCGCCGACGGTGCTCGAGGCGGAAACCTGTGAGCAATACGGCGTCAAGGTGCTCGGTCGCACCGACGAGTTGGTGGAAGAGTTTTTCGCCGTGTCGGTCGAGCGGCGCATCACCCACCCGTGCGTCGCCGCGATCACGCAAGCCGCGCGCGGGCGCCTCTTCAGCGCGCCGGCGAGCCAGCTCGGGCCGCGTTCGCGAACGCGCTGAACCCTCAATCGCCACAAAACGAAAAGCCCCGAAACATCGCTGCTTCGGGGCTGAAAATCGCTGGCATGAGACCCGACTCCGGGCCTCACCGGATCGGTCAGGCGACGCGCTTGACCTTGGCGGCCTTTGTGGCGGTGGCGCTGATGGTCTGGAAGTTCGCTTCTGCGGTTTCGGTCGCCTGTTTCACGGCTTTTTGCACGCCTTCGAATGCATTGTTCGCAGCGGCGACAGCCGACTTGACCAAGGCGACTGCGTTCTCGCTGCCGGCCGGTGCGTTTTTCACGGCGGCATCGACGGCCGACATGAACTTCGTTTGCGCGTCGGCGGTGGTGGCTTCGGTCACCTTGGTCACTTCGGCGCCGGTCGCGGCAGCGATGTCGTACAGATGGCGACTGTAAGCAGCGGCTTTCTCGGCTGCGGGCTGCAGCAGCGCGGCTTGCAGCGTCATGAATTCTTGCGCGTCTTTGGCCGACATGACAGCCTTGGCGTTCTCAGCGGCTTCGCCGATCGCAGTGCGTGCGACTTGCAGATTCAGTTCGACGAGCTTCTCGACGCCTTCGAAGGCTTTGTTGGTCAGGCCGAAAAGGACCTCGACGTTTGACTTGTGGGCGGCCATCAATTGTTCAGCGGTCATCATGGTGAGTGTCTCCAGACAGTAGGTTGAGAATATTTCCGGCGCCTTCTTCTGCACATTTGCTGCACTGCACCATGAACTTAAGTATACGGGGCGTCGGTTGCATTGCAAGCATTTTTTGCTGCACTGCAACAAAATGACGCAATTCAAGCGGAATCGACGGCGCTTCAGCTGGCCGCCGACACGTTCGTCACAATCGGCGCGAAATGTCGATGCAAGCCTTCTACGCCGACCAGTTCGTGCTGCCGCTGCCGCCGGGGCATCGCTTTCCGATGTCGAAGTACCGGCTGCTGCGCGTACAGCTCGAAGGCCTGCCCGGCCTGCAGCTTTGCCAGGCGCTGCCGGCCAGTGACGGCGAACTCGCGCTCGCTCACACACCGGGCTATTTGTCGGCCGTGATCGACGGCACGCTGAGCGCGGCGCAGCAGCGTGAAATAGGTTTTCCGTGGAGCGAAGCGATGGTCGAGCGCGCGCGCCGCTCGGTCGGTGCCACGATCGCGGCCGCGCACGCGGCGCTCGGTGCCGTCGGCGGAGGGCTCGCGACCAACCTGGCGGGCGGCACGCACCACGCCACGGCCGACAAGGGCGGCGGCTACTGTGTCTTCAACGACGCCGCGGTGGCCGCGCGCTTGATGCAGGCCGAGTGGCACCGCATGCATCGCAAGTTGCTGCGCGTCGCGATCGTCGACCTCGACGTGCACCAGGGCAACGGCAGCGCTTCGATCTTTGCCGACGACCCGACCGTGTTCACGCTGTCGCTGCACGGCGCGAAGAACTTTCCGTTCCGCAAGGAACGCAGCGACCTCGACGTCGACCTGCCCGACGGATGCGATGACGAAACCTACCTGCGCGCGTTAGACGACGCGCTCGCCGCACTCTGGCGCCACCACGCACACGCGTTGCCGGGTTTGATCTTCTACCTCGCCGGTGCCGACCCGCACGAAGGTGATCGCCTCGGGCGGCTCAAGCTCACGACCGCGGGCCTCGCCGAACGCGATCGGCGTGTGTTCGCTGCGGCGCGCGAGCGGCGCATCCCCGTGGCGCTGTCGATGGCCGGCGGTTACGGCCGCGTGGTCGAAGACACGGTGCAGGTGCACCTCGGCACGATCCGCGCGGCAATCGAAAGCTGGCGCGAGTGGAACAATGCCGCGCCATGAGCCCGAACACGCCCGCCACGCCCGCCACCCTTCGCCCCGCGCCACGCCCGCGCGACGCCTACCGCCACTTTCAGCAAATCTCGACCCGATGGATGGACAACGATGCCTACGGCCACATCAACAACGTCGTCTACTACAGCTACTTCGACACGGTCGTGAACCGCTACCTGATCGAGGCCGGCGTGCTCGATGTACAGCGTGGCGTCGTGATCGGGCTGGTGGTCGAGACACACTGCAACTACTTCTCGCCGCTGTCGTTCCCGCAGACGGTCGACACCGGCCTGCGCGTGGCGGCGCTCGGCGCGTCGAGCGTGCGCTACGAGATCGGCCTGTTCGGCGGCAGCGAGCCGATGACGGCGGCCTGCGGTCACTTCGTTCATGTGTATGTCGACCGCGAGACGCGCCGCCCGGCGCCGTTGCCCGGGCCCCTGATTCGAACCTTGCAAGGATTGCTTTGAAGCCCACACCCGAACAGACCGCCGCCGTCGACACGGCCATCGTCACTCGCCGCTCGCTGCGCGCCTTTCTGCCGACGCCGGTGCCAAGGCAGCTGGTCGAGGCGATTCTCGAAGTCGCATCTCGCGCGCCCTCGGGCACGAACACGCAGCCGTGGAAGGTCTACGTGCTGACGGGCAACGCCAAAACCGAACTCTCGCGCCAGGTGGCCTCCGCTTACGACGATCCGCAAGAACGCGCGAAGCACGTCGAGGAGTACGCCTACTACCCGACCGAGTGGGCCTCGCCGTTCATCGACCGCCGCCGCAAGGTCGGTTGGGATTTGTACACCTTGCTCGGCATCGCGAAGACCGACAAGGCGCGCATGCATGCGCAGCATCGCCGCAACTACGCGTTCTTCGATGCGCCGGTCGGCCTGATCTTCACGATCCCACGCACGATGCGGCAGGGCAGCTGGCTCGACTACGGCATGTTCCTGCAGAGCGTGATGGTGGCCGCCCGCGGCCGCGGGCTCGACACCTGCCCGCAGGCCGCCTTCACCCAGTTCCACCGCATCATCGGTGCGCACATCGGCATGCCCGACGACGAGCAGGTGGTGTGCGGCATGTCGCTCGGCTGGGCTGACCCGGCCGCGGTCGAGAACACGCTGGTGACCGAGCGCGAGCCGGTCGACGGCTTCGTGCGCTTTCTCGATTGACGATGAACAGCAGCACCATGAAGCCCTCGGTACTCGTCTGCCGCGCTGTTTTTCCCGACATCGTCGATCGCTTGCGCGAACACTTCGAGGTCGAGACCAACGAGGCCGATGGGGTTTGGTCGCCGGCTGCATTGATCGCGCACCTGCAGGGCAAGGCCGGCGTGTTCATCACCGGCACGCAGCCGATCGACACCGCACTGCTCGCGGCCTGCCCGCAGCTCGAGGCCGTGTGCAGCATGGCGGTCGGCTACAACAACGTCGACGTGCCGGCCTGCACCGCGCACGGCGTGGTCGTGAGCAACGCGCCCGATGTGCTCACCGAAACGACGGCTGACTTCGGCTTCGCACTGATGATGGCCGCGGCACGGCGCATCGCCGAGAGCGAGCGTTTCTTGCGCAGCGGCGCGTGGACGAAATGGAGTGTCGACGCATTCGCCGGCACCGATGTTCACGGAGCGACGTTGGGCGTGCTCGGCATGGGCCGCATCGGGCAGGCGATCGCGCGGCGCGGCGCGCTCGGCTTCGGCATGAATGTGATCTATCACAACCGCTCGAAGCTCGATGCGGCGATCGAGGCCGAACTCGGCGCGCGATGGGTGAGCAAGGAGGCGTTGCTGCGCGAAAGCGACCACCTCGTGATCGTCGTGCCCTACAGCGCGGCCTCGCACCACCTCGTCGGCGCGGCCGAGCTCGCGCTGATGAAGCCGACCGCGACGCTCACCAACATCGCGCGCGGCGGCATCGTCGACGACGCCGCGCTTGCGCGGGCGCTGCGCGACAAAACCATCGCTGCCGCCGGGCTCGACGTGTTTGAAGGCGAGCCTGCCGTGCACCGCGACCTGCTGACCGTGCCCAACGTGGTGCTCACACCGCACATCGCCAGCGCGAGCTTGCCCACGCGGCGCGCGATGGCCAACCTCGCGGTGGACAACCTGATCGCCGCGCTCGGTTTCGGGCCCAACGCCGGCAAGCCGCCGACCGCGTTGAACCCCGAGGCAATGAAAACAAGACGGCGCAGCGATCCGCTGTAGGACCGCACCCACAGGCGAAGGCGGGCGCGCCCGATGGGTCGGCCGCGCCTTGTATGCGAGGATAAAGTGATGACTGAACCGACTGCAAAACCCGTTCGCTGGCGTTGGATCGTGGGCGGCGGGCTCGCTGCCATCGTTATCGCGTTCGGCACCTTCGAGGCGCTCGGATGGCCGTTTCTCGCGGCGCCGATGCAGCGCGCACTTGGTACCGCGCTGCAGCGGCACGTCAGCCTCAGCGCAGATCCTGCGACCAGCCCCAACGTCAAAATTCATTTGCTCGGCGGCATCCGAATCGATGCCGCGTACATCGAGGTCGGCCCGCCGAGCTGGAGCCAGGCACCGTACACGCTGCTCGCACGCGACGCGCGCCTGAAGCTGGGTTACGGCGACCTGTGGCGCGCGAGCCGTGGCGAACCTTTGCGCATTCGCGAGCTGCGCGCGGCGAATATCGACAGCCGCATCGAGCGCCTCGCCGATGGCCGTGCGTCGTGGCAATTCGGCAAGCAAACCAACGTGCCTGACACGACCGAGAAGCCGACGCGAATGCCTGTGTTCAATCGGCTGCAGGTCGACTCGGGCACGCTGGTGTTGCGCGATGCGCTGATCGCCGCCGAGCTCGACGCGACCTATTCGCTGGTCGACGGCTCGAACGTTTCGGCCACCGGCGTGCAGGCGAATGGCAGCGCCACCGGCTTGGTGTTCAACGCGAAAGGCAGCTACCAGAAGAAGCCGCTGCGCATCGATTTGCAAACCAGCGGCGTGCTGCCGGTGATCGCCGAAGAGGCCGAAGCGGTGGCGCTGCCGGTGAACCTCGATGCGCGCATCGGCGGTGCCCGCGTCGTGTTCAAGGGCACCGCCACCGACGCGCTGCACCTCACCGCGCTCAAGGGCCGCTTCACGGTGGAGGGCCCGTCTCTCGCTGCGGTGGGCGACCCGCTGCGCGTGACGCTGCCGAGCACCGGACCGTTTCGTGCGCACGGACTGATCGCCAAAGACGGCGTGGTCTGGAGCACCCTGATCGACGACGCGGCGATCGGCTCGAGCCACCTCAAAGGTGCGTTCACGTACGACCCGCGCCCGAGCAAGCCGATGCTCGCCGGCCGTTTGACGGGCGCGAGTTTGGTGCTGGCCGACCTCGGCCCCGCAGTCGGCGCGCCTGCGAAAAAATCAGCCGCTGTGCCAGACGTCGCGGTTGCGGATGCCTCGGCAAAGCGCGTGAGCGCAAAGACCGGCCACGTGTTGCCCGACCGCGAGTTCGACCTGCCGGCACTGCGCGCGATGAATGCCAACGTGCTGATCGACATCGACAACCTGGACCTCGGCAGCAGCATCCTGGAGCCGCTCAAACCACTGCGCACCCACCTCGTGCTGGCCGATGGCGTGCTCACGCTGCGCGAGTTCGATGCCCGCACCGGCCAAGGGCGACTGTTCGGCACCGTGCAGCTCGACGGCCGCAAGCCGCAGGCGCTGTGGACCGCCGATTTGCGCTGGACCGGCGTGCGGCTCGAGAGCTGGATCAAGCAGTCCCGTGCCGACAACGCGCCGCCGTACATCACAGGCAACCTGAGCGGCGAAGCGCGTGTGGCTGGGCAGGGCAAGTCGACCGCGGCGATCCTCGGCAGCCTGCGCGGCGCGATGCGCATGCAACTCGTCGGCGGCACGGTCTCACACTTGGCAGTCGAGGCTGCGGGGCTCGACATCGCGCAAGGCCTCGGCATGCTGATCAAGGGTGACGATTCGTTGCCCGTGACCTGCACGGTGGCCGATCTGGTCGTCGAGCAAGGGCTGCTCAAGCCGCGTGTGCTGGTGCTCGACACGCCCGACACCACGCTCTGGGTCGATGGCTCGCTCTCGCTCGCGACCGAAGCGCTCGACCTGCGCGTCGTCGCGACGCCGAAAGACTTCAGCCCGCTCGCGCTGCGCACACCGATCCTCTTGCGTGGCAGCTTCGGGAGCCCGAGCGTTTCGGTCGAAAAAGGCAAGCTCGCCGCGCGGCTCGGCGCTTCGGCGCTGCTCGCGCTGATCAACCCGCTGGCCGCGCTCATCCCGCTGATGGACGTGGGCAGCAGCGCTGACGCCAAGCGTGGTGACGATGCCTGCCGCGCGCTTTCGCAGCGAATCGTGGCCAAGCCGCTGCTTGCGGCGCCCGGGCCGGCCAAGGCCCCGAAACCGGTGCGGCGGTAGGAGAAAAACTACGCCTCGTTGCGGTGGCGTCCGCTGTATCGGCGCAATCTGGTTTTTCATACTTCGGGCACCGCGGGACTCTCACCGCGAACCTGTCAGGACCACACCATGATCACGCTCCAAAACTGCAAGACAGCCATCGCTGTTGCCGCCATGTTCGCCGTCTCGGGCGCCTTTGCGGCGGCAGGCAACAAGACCGACTACGACGCCGCCAAGGGCCGCATCAGCGCCGAGTACAAGGCCGACAAAATCGTTTGCGATGCGTACAAAGAAAACAAGAAAGACATTTGCACCGAACAAGCCAAGGCCAAGGAAAACGTCGCCAAGGCCGAGGCCGAATACAACTACACCGGCAAGCCGGCCGACTCGAACAGAATAGCGGTCGCGAAGGCCGACGGTGACTACGCCGTCGCAAAGGAAATGTGCGACGACAAGGGCGCCAACGACAAGGAAGTGTGCAAGGTCGAAGCCAAGGCAGCCCACACCAAAGCCATCGCCGATGCCAAGATGAGCAGACAAGTCGGCGAGGCGCGCAAGGAGGCCACCGAAGACAAGCGCGATGCCGACTACAGGGTCGCGAGCGAAAAGTGCGGTGCACTCGCCGGTGACGCGAAGTCGGCTTGCATGAGCGCCGCGAAGGCGAAGTTCAAGAAGAGCTGAGTCGCGTTTTGAATCAAGAAAAGCCGGCGTTAGCCGGCTTTTTCTTAGGCGCCGCAGGGCGCCGGTTGCGAAGGCTGTCTGCGTGACACTCGTGTCCCGCCAAGCCTGCCCGTTGCGTGCGCTGCCGCTGTTCAACGAACACGCGCCGGCCGAAGTGGCGCTGATCGAATCGCTCAAGCGCGAACAGGTCGTGGTGCAGGCCGACCGCAGCATCATCCACGAAGGCCAAACCAACGCGCCGCTCTACACGCTGCTGAGCGGCTGGGCGTTTCGCTACAAAACGCTCAGCGATGGCCGGCGCCAGATCCTGAACTTCCTGCTGGCGGGCGACTTCATCGGCGTGCAGCAAAAGATGGGCGACGCCTCGGCGCACGGCGTGCAGGCGTTGACCGATGTCGCGCTCTGCGTGTTCCAGCGCGACGCTGTCTGGGAACTGCACCGCTCTGCGCCCACGCTCGGTTTCGCGGTGACTTGGCTCACGGCGCACGAGGAATCGGTCGTCGACGACACCTTGCTCTCGGTCGGCCGGCGCAACGCCGAGGAGCGCATCGCGACCTTGCTGGTGCTGCTCTACAAGCGCGTCGCGGCGCTGATGCCCGAGGTCGACCCTGCGCTAGGCATGTTGTTCCCGCTCACGCAGCAGCACATTGCCGACGGTCTGGGGCTGTCGCTGGTGCACACCAACAAAACCCTGCGCAAGTTGGAGCGGCGCGGGCTTCACCACATCGAAGACGGGCGCCTGCATTTGCTCGACGTGCGCGCGCTGACCCGCAACGCCGATCTTTACGGCGATGGCAAGCCGGTGCCGCGGCCGTTGATCTGACCGGACGCCGCGGCCACCCTTTGAAGTGCCGGCGCTGTCCTACGCGGCTTTCGGGCAAAACTCATCGCGCCTGCAGGATTGGCTGGATACGCTGCAGCGAGCATCCACCCGTTTCCAGAGGTCATCGATGAGCACCACCCCACGCCGCAAGACCCCGCCGAAGCCCGAGCCTCGCGAAGCCCACGTCGACCTGACCTCGCCCGCCGATTCTTCCTCACCGCCGATGCCGCACGAGCGAGACGAAAGCGCTGGCATGACGGGCGGCGTGCCGAGCGGTCGGGTGCAACAAGGCAAGCGCGACCTCGAACGCGGCGTGCAGGACACCAGCCGCGCGCCCGAGGCCGACACCGCTTACCGCAAGCTCAAGAAGTAGAGCGGGCTGCGAACCCGGCGAGTGGCCGGGCCGAATCACGCGCAACCTTCTCCGGGTGCCCGAGCTCGACCGCCACCGCGCCGCCGAGCAAAAAGATCTGACTCGACCAATACACCCACACCAGCAGCGCAGCGAACGAGCCTGCGGCACCGAGCGCGGAACTGGTGGCCGTCGTCGCGATGTAAAGGCTGATGCCATAGCGGCCGATCATGAACAGGCCCGCCGCCACAGCCGCGCCGACAAGCGCGTGCCGCATTGGCAACCGCGCGTTCGGCAGCCACCGGATCATCAGCCCGAACAGCAGTGCGATCACCGCCCAAGACCACAGTGTCTCGACCGCGCCGAGCAGCGGCGCGAGCACCGGCCAATTCGTCGACGCCCACTTCAGGGCGAGCAGCGAGACCGTTTGCGCCAGCATCGCGACCGAGAGCAAGAAGCCGCAGCCCAGCACCACGCCGATCGCCAGCAGGCGCACGCGCACGAGTTGCCACCAGCTGAACGCGCCGTCGGATTCGCCCAACATTGCCTGCAATGCAGAACGCAACTCGATGAATATGCCGGTCGCGCCGACCAGCGTCGTGCCGAGTGCGAGCCAGGATCCGAAGGCCGCCTGCTGCGTGCCCACTCGCGCGACGGCGCGTTGCGCGAGCAGGTCGGACAGGGTCTTGGTCTCGTTCGCGCCGATCAGGCGTTGCACCGCGTCGAGCAGCGCGGCTTGCGCGGCGTCGTTGCCGAGCAGCCAGACCATCACGCCGGTCACGACCACGAGCAGCGGCGCGATCGAGAACGCTGCATAGAACGCTACCGCCGCACCCTGGCGCATGCCACCGGCATCGAGGTAGCGTTGCAGCGCCGCCCACAGCAAGCGCAGCGCACGGGCCGGCAGGCGGCCGGAGGTCATCAGCAGGTCGATCAACGCTTTCATGTCCAAGGTCAGCCCTGCATCAGGTTGGCCAACCGCTGGCCGGGCCGCGTGTGTTCGGCCACGACCTTGAGCAGCACCACCAGCGCAGGCCCGAGCAGCAGGCCCCACACGCCCCACAGCGCGCCCCAAAAAACGACGCCGATGAACACCGCTGTGGCATTCATCTTCGCGGCGCGGCCTTGCAGCCAGGCGGTGACGACGGTGCCGATCAAGGTCGACAACAGCACCAAAAAGGCCGCCATTCCGAACGCCGACCCGAGCGTGCCGTGGGCGAGAAAGCTTTCGGCCGCGCCGAGGCCGGTGAGCAGCGCCATGCCGAGGTAGGGCACGACGTGCAGCACCGCAGCCGTCACGCCCCAACCGCCGGCATCGGGCAGCCCGGCGAATGCGAACGCAGCCCATACCGCGAGACCGACAATGGTGTTCGTCACCAGCAGCACGCCGCCGTAGATGCGAATCTGCCGCACGCATTCATTCGCGGCATGTTCGGCACGCGCGCGTTGCTCGGGGTTCGCGGCCCAGAGGTCGAGGAACCGCTCGGCCAGCGGGTGACCACCGGCGAGCACGAAGAAGGCAACGAAAAAAACGATGATCAGGTCGCCCGCCAGCTTCAGCAACGCACTCGAACCACTCACAGCGCTTTCGCGCAGCGCGACCGTCGCGGTTTGAGACAGGCTCGCCTGCGGCGGGGCCACGGTTGCCGCGCTGGCTGCTGCTTCGGCCTGTTTGGCAGCAGCCGCCTTTGCCCGCGTAGTCTGGAAAACCGGGATCATCGGTTTCACACTGCCGAAGCGGTCGGCCGCGCGGTCGAGCTCCCGGAACGCCACGCGGGCACGCTCGATCACCGAATCCGAACCCGGCTCGGTGTCGGTGATTTGTTGCGCAACCAGGCTGATCATGTCGGGCACGCGACCCGCCACGCGCCCGAGTTGTCCCCCGAAAGCAGCCCCCGCGAGGCCGAGCAAGGACAACACGAGCGCGAGCGTCAGCGTGGTCGCGATGATGCGCAGGCGCAGCCAACGCGTAAGCCATGCGGTCACCGGCACCACCAGCATCGCCAGCATCAAACCGGCGGTCAGCGGCACCATGAAACTGCGACCCCACCACAGCGCCACGATCACAGCCAACACCGCGAGCACGGTGGTCGCGTAGCTGGAGGTGGGCGTCGCTCCGACCTTTTGTGGTACCGGGTTCGTGGGAGGGGCAGCAACAGTCATGGGTTTTTCGAGAGGTTGCAATGGAACGCCCCGCCATTCACGGGGAACGCGGGGCGTTTTGCGCGCGCCGGCAACGCGCCGGCGTGTTGAAAGCGGAGTGCGCTTACGGGCGAACCGCTATGCCGTTCTTGACGCTCTTCACGCCCTTGACCTTCATCGCGATGTCTTCGGCGGTGCTGCGCTCGGCTGCGTTCTTCGCGAAGCCTGACAACATCACGGTGCCGTTCAGCGTTTCGACCTTGATCGACGAAGCGTCGACCGCGGCGTTGTCGACATAGCGCGCCTTGACCGAGGTCGTGATCGAGGCGTCGTCGACATACGCGCCGACGGTTTCCTGACCGCGTGTGACCGCGCAGCCCGAGGCAGTGACGAGGGCGATGACGGCGATGGCCGAAGCGATGGAAGTGCGCAATTTCATGGTGAATCTCCAGAAGGGTTAATAAGAATTATGACTTGACGGGTGGCGCTTGGGCCGGCCACCGATTGGCCTCGATCAGTCGGTCATCCAGTCGCTCAGTTCGTCGGCGTGTTCCTGCTCCTGGCTCAAGATACTTTCGAGCATGCGGCGCGTGGTCGAGTCTTTGTCGCCGATCAAATGAATCATCTGCGTGTAAGCCTCGATCGCCACGCGTTCGGCGATCAGGTTGGCCTTGATCATGGCCTTGAGGTCGGTCGAATCGTCGTAGTCGGCATGGCTGCGTTCGAGCAGGCGCGCGGGCGAGAAATCGGGCTCGCCACCGAGTTGCACGATGCGTTCGGCGATCTCGTCGGCATGCCCCGTTTCTTCGAGCGCGTGCACCATGAATTCCTCGGCGATCTTCGGCGAGGCCAGGCCTTTGGCAGTGAAATGGTGGCGCTTGTAGCGCATCACACAAACAAGCTCGGTCGCGAGTGAATCGTTGAGCAGGCTGATGATGTCTTCACGCCACGGGCCATAGCTCGGCACCACAGCGCCTTGATCGAGCGAGCGTTTCGCGTCGGTCAAGCCTTGCTCGTCGAGCACCAGGCGCTCGCCGCTGATGGTCGGCAACTTCGTGACGTTGCGAGGTTCTTTGTTCGCGCTCATGAAAGGCTCCTTAAGGTGAACTTTGGGCTGGGTCGGACTAGCTGACGGCGCCGATGCCCAACAGGGCCAGCAGCACCACCACCACGAACAGCACGAGGAAAACGATGAACAGGATTTTTGCGATGCCGGCCGCGCCAGCAGCGATGCCGGTGAAACCGAACAGGCCCGCCACGGCAGCGATCACGGCGAATATCAGGGCCCACTTAAGCATCGCGCTCTCCTTTGGATGCGGGGTCTTGAATGACCCCGTCGGTCAATCAGCAAACTGTAAGCACGCGTTGCTTGCCGGCCCATCGGCGCAGCGCGCCCGCCGTTGTAGGACGGCACCGCGCGGCGCTGCAGTCTTTCAGTTCACCGGCAGCGACAGTGCGCGCACGGCCGGTGCGGCGGCCGCGGCGTCGAGCTTGAGCAAGGCCGTGCCGTGTTCGGGCAGATCAGACCAATGCAGCATCTGGCCGCGCTGCAGCTCGAAGTGGGCACCCTGCGTCGCAGGCTCGTTGCCGGTGCGGCAGAAGATCACGCGCAAGCTGCGGCCGCCGCGCTTGAGCGTGAGCTCGGCCTGCGGCCAATGCGAGGGCAGGCATGGCGTGAAACCGATCTCGTCGCCGCGCTGCTGCATGCCGAACAGGTGCTCCAGCGCCGCGCGGTGCATCCACGCGGCCGAGCCGGTGTACCAGCTCCAGCCACCGCGGCCCACGTAGGGGGCTTCGGTGTACACATCGCCGGCCATCACGTAAGGCTCTATCGCGTAGGGCTGTGCGCGCGTCGCGTGCACCGAACGGTGCGCCGGGCTCAGGTAGGTGAAGTAGCGGTAGGCTGCGTCGCCGTCGCCGCTCATTGCTTGCGCGATCATGGCCCAAACGCCAGCGTGCGAATACTGCCCGCCGTTCTCACGCACGCCGGGCGGATAGGCCTGGATGTAGCCTGCGCTCGGCTGCTGATGTTGCAGGGCAGGCGTGAGCAGCTTGATGAGGCCGGCGTCGGTATCGACGAGATGCGACTCGAGCGCGGCCATCGCCATGCGCTGGAAGGCCGGCGTGGCGGCATTGGAAATCACGGCCCACGATTGCGCGATCAGGTCGATGCGGCATTCGGTATTGGTGTTCGAGCCGAGTGGCGTGCCGTCGTCGAAGAACGCTCTTCTGTACCACTGGCCGTCCCAGGCTTCGCGCTGCAGCGCGGCGCGCCAGTCGCGCGCCGCATCTTCCCAGCGGCGTGCGCGCGCGGTCTCGCCGCGGGCGCGTGCGATCGGCGCGTAGTCGTCGACCAAATCACACAGAAACCATGCGAGCCAGACCGATTCGCCGCGGCCTTCGGCGCCGACCCGGTTCATGCCGTCGTTCCAGTCGCCCGTGCCCATCAGCGGCAGGCCGTGAGCGCCGGTCCGAAGGCTGTGGTCGAGCGCGCGCGCACCGTGCTCGAACACCGTGGCGGTGATGTCACTGATGGCCGGCACGTAGTACGCGTCTTCGGCGCCTTCGGGAATCGGGCTGCCCTCGATGAACGCAATTTGTTCGTCGAGCAGCGAGGCATCGCCGGTGCAACGAAGGTAGTGCGCGCAGGCGTGCGGCAGCCACAGCAGATCGTCGGAAAAGTGGGTTCGCACCCCCGCGCCAGTGGGCGCGTGCCACCAGTGCTGCACATCGCCCTCGGCGAACTGGCGCGATGCGTTGAGCACGATCTGGCGGCGCAGCATGTCGGGCTCGGCCCAGGCGAGCGCCATCGCGTCTTGCAGCTGGTCGCGAAAGCCGAACGCACCGCCGGCCTGGTAGAAGCCGGCCTTCGCCCACAACCGGCAGGCAACGGTTTGGTACATCAGCCAGCGGTTGACCATCACGTCGAACAACGGGTCGGGCGTCTTGACGACGGTCGCGCCCAGCAGTGCGTCCCACATCGCGCAGGTGGCTTCCAGGCGCGCCTTGGCCGACACGGTGGTGGCGGTGGTGGCGAGCTGGCGCGCGAGGGTCGCGTTCGCGCCGAAGCCGAGCAGGAACACGCACTCCGCGGTTTCGCCCGCGGGGATTTTGATCAAGCTCGACAGGGCCGCGCAAGGGTCGAGGCCGGCACCGCTGCGCTGGCCGAAATCGTCAGGCACCGCCAGCCGGCCGCGTGCGTCGAAACACTCGCGGCGGTCGCAGGTCCAGTCGGGTGCGTCGTTGCCAGTGGTCGTCAGCGCGAAGAACGCCGTGCCCTCGCCGAAGCCCGCCGAACGGTCGCGCTGGGTGCAGGTGAGGGTGGTGACGCGGCGGGGCGGTGCGGTCTCGGTATCGGTATTTCTATCGGCATCGGTGCGGCCATCGGCACCGCCATCGATGCCCGGCAAGTGCTGCGTGAACGCGGCGGTGTCGGTGCTGCCGCGGTCGCTGCGGCTGCCGCCCATGATCCATTCGGCGATGCCGATCACGCGCAGCCGTTGGGTGCGGTGGCCGCGGTTGACGAGCCGCAGCCGCACCTGCTTGACCGATGCTTGCGCATCGACGCACCAGGCCGCGCTCACTTCGAGGTCACCACGCCGGTGGCTGATCACGCTGTAGCCCTGGCCGTGCGCGACGCGGTAGTTGACGGTCGGGTCAGCCCAGGCCGAGGGCGCGACGCTCCAGAGTTCGCGCGAGCGCGTGTCTTGCAACAAGAACCACTCGCCGGGGGGGTCGGCGAGTGCGTCGTTCGACCACGGTGTGAGCTGGTTCAGGCGGCTGTTCAACGCCCAGCTGTAGCCGCCGCCGGCCTCCGAGATGTGCGAGCCGAAATCCGGGTTCGCGAGCACATTGACCCACGGTCGCGCAGGCCGCTGGAACACGCTCGCATCGAAGCGGAATTCGCCGCTCTCGGCGATGAACTGGCCTTTCGAGATGCGCGGCTCGGCGCCCGCACCCGCGGCCACCGCCAACGCCGTGACCGAAGGGGCGCTGCGCTCTTCGAGCGCGGCTTCGTGCTGCTCCGCCCACTCCTGCATGTGATGCGTGAGCGGCCGGCCGTCGGCGTTGAAATGCACCCGCGCCAGTGTGCGCAAGGTGCCGAGCTCGTCGGCGCTGAGCTCGTCGGCCCGCAGCACCTGAAAGCTCGTGTTCGCGCCCGACGGCTGACCGCCGTCTTGTGCCGTGAACTGCTCGCGCAGCGCCGCCAGATCGCGCTGCAGCGCCATCAGGTAAGAGGCCGGCTCGGCGTTGACCACGACCAGGTCGCAAGCCACGCCTGACCACGACCAAACTCGCAGCGCCTGCACCAGAGAGCCGAGCAGCCCCAAGCCCGGCGGTGTACTGGCCGACACCAGCACGATCGGCCGATCGCCCGAGATGCCGAAGCGCCACAGCAACCGCCGATCGCAAGCCTCGGTGCGCTCTCGCGGCGCGTCTTGCGGCCGGGTGACGTGCATCACGACGGCGGTCGTCAGCGTCTGGATCGCAGCTAAGTTCTCGGCGTTGATCGCGAGTTCGCGCAGCCGGATGCCGGTCAGCGTGGCCGACATCAGCGAGGCGCGCTCGACCGGACCGCGCTGGCGGTGCTTGTCGATCACGGCATCGAGCGTGGCGCGGTTGTCGGCGGCCGCGGTGCAAAACGTCAAACGAATCTTGCTGTGCGGCGCGAGCTGCAAGCGCACCGAGAGTGCGCAGACCGGGTCGAGGCCGGTGTCGAGCGGCGCCTCAAGCGCACCGCCTAGCAACACGGGCAATGGCGGGAACGTGGCCAGCGGCTGGCTCGCATCGCGGTTGCGGCCGAGCCAGCCGAGGCGGTCGGTCTGCACGCGCAGGCCAAGCACGGCAGGGTCGGTCTCGGCCAAAAAATGAGCCGCATGACAGGCCGCTTCGGTCGGCAGGCGCGGCTTGCGCTCGAACATCAGCGCCTGCTGCGCTGGCTGCCACGCGGAGCGCAAGAACAGGTTCGAGAAAGCAGGGTGCGCTTCATCGGCGCTCGGTGCGGCAAGGGTGATCTCGAAGGCCGACATCAACTCCAGATCGAGCAACCGGTCGCTCAGGTTACGCAGCTCGATTTCACGGAACTCGATGTCGTCTTCCGGGCTGACCCAGACCGTGCTGTGCGCGTTGAGCTCGGGCCAGGTGGCGTCGAAGCAGACCCGGTCGGCGTGGTAGGTGCTTTGGTAGTGCGCGGCGGGGTCGGGCGCCGGATGCTGCGTGATCGACACCGCCTGCGGCTGGCGATCCCAGCGCAGGTAAATGAAGCCTCCGTACGCATCGCGAAGCAAGTCGTCGCGTGTGCGCGAAATGCCGACCTTGCCCCAACGGCTCCAGCCTGCGCCGTTGGCACGCAGCGCCACGCTGTAGCGGCCGTTCGAAAGCAGGTGCGTCGGCGCGAGCGCGGTCATGCCGGGCACGAGTTCGCGCAGCATGCCCGGGGTGCGGCGTTGGCGCGCGTCGGCCGACGGGCCGGGCGGCGGCGCGAGCAGCAGCGAAACCTCGCGCGGCGCGCGCTCGTGAAGCAGCGAGCCCACGGCTTCGATGTGCGGGTTGGCCATGCCCCAGCGGCGCGGCGTGCCGTCGAGCAGCACGTTGGCAATCGCGACGATGCTCATGCCCTGGTGGTGCGCCATAAAGGTGTCGACACGTGCGAAGCCCTCGGTCGCGGTCTGCCGGCCGGGGCTGAAATCGAGCGCCTCGATGAAGCCGTAGCGGGCGCGCGGCGTGAGCTGCTCCATGCGCGCGAAATTGGCCACGGCGAGGTGCGGCGTGACCTGCGCCGCGAGCGCCGTCGCATACGGCGCGATCACCAGTTCGTCGACCGGCGTTCGCCGCAGCGCCGAGCGCGGCACGCCTTGCGGCGCGTACTGGTAGGCCAGTGTGTGGTCGCTCGCGGCGTAGGCCGATTCAGAAATGCCCCACGGCACGTGCTGCGCGTAGCCGAACGCCACCTGCTCGCGGATCGCCGCCTGGCAGGCGTCGCGCAGCACGCTGCCTTGCGGCTCGTCGAGCACCAGCGTGGGCATCAGGTACTCGAACATCGATCCCGACCACGAGCGCAGCCCGGCATAGGCGCCGACCGCATAGAACGGCCGGCCGAGCGCGGCCCAGTGGTTCACCGGCACATCGCCCTTGGCGATGGCGAGCAGGCTGGTCAGGCGCGATTCGGAGGCGAGCAGGTCGTAGAAGCTCGCGTCGAGCTGCTGCTCGGCGACGCGAAAGCCGATGTGAAACAGGTGGCGCTTGCGGTGGTACAGAAAAGTGAAATCTGCGGCCCATGCGAGCGCCTCGCAGCGTGCGGCAAGCTGGTGCAGGCGGTGCATCGCGTCGTCGGTGACCGGAATATCAACGCCGGCGCCGACGCGCTGCGTCTGTGCTCGGGCCGGGGTTCGCGCATTCGCATCGACGAGTGCGCTGCGCAGGGTGGCGAGGTGATCGGTCGCGCGCCACGCGAACAGGTCGAGCGGCGTAGGCGCGAGCGCGGCACTGTCGTCCGTCAGCAGCGTGCTTATTTCATCGGCCGCACTGCGCAGCAGGCCGTCGAGCCACTCCGGCCGATCCGCCACATCGGCGATCGGGTCGGGCAGGGCGAGCAGGCGTTGTAGCGCGCCATCGGGCAAGGCCTGAGCCGCGGCCGCGCGCAGCGGCTCGATGCGCGCCTGCGAGGCCGCGATCGCGCGCCGTGCGGCGCCCGTGTCGTACGGCGCGCGAGCGAGCTCGATGCAGGCCTGCGCGACGGCGAGCAGGTGACCACTGAGGTTGCCGCTGTCGACCGTCGACACGTACATCGGCAACAGTGCAGCCTTGCGCTCGGTGTCGTACCAGTTCAAGAAGTGGCCACGGTGGCGCGGCAATTCGTCCATCGTCGCGAGCGTGGCTTCGAGCCGGCCTATCAGGTCTTGCGTGCCGATCCAGCCGAACTGGCGCGCACAGGCCGCCGAGAGCAGGTACAGGCCGATGTTGGTCGGCGATGTGCGGTGCGCGACCATCGTGTGCGGTGTGAGCTGCAGGTTGTCGGGCGGCAAATAATTGTCGTCGGGGCCGACGCAGCGCTCGAACAGACGCCAGGTGTCGCGCGCGGCGTCTTCCAGGTAAGTTTGGTCGGCCGGTGGCAGCGCGGCGTCGCGCTTGGGCGGTCGTGGGCGGCTGACCCACCAGGTCCAGACCGGTGAAGCGGCCCAGGCGGCGCAGAGCACCGTGGCGAGCGCGATCGACGGCGTCCGCACTGCCACCAGTCCGATCCAGAGCGCGAGTGCGCTGATCGACACGGCGCTGTGCTTGCGCAAAATCGCTTGCCAGCGCGTCGACGATGCGGCTTGCGCGGCGGCAGCCGTTTTCCACTCCAGCAGGTGGCGGCGGCTGACCGCCATGCGCCACAGCGTGCGAACCACGGCGTCCAGGCTCATCAGCGCGAGCTGCAGCAACTGCGCCAGCAGCCACAGGCCGCTCGCGGCAGTGCGGCGCAAATCGGTAAAAGCCATGCGGTAGAAGTGCCGCTTCGCGATGCCGTCGCGGCTCGGAGCGAAGCCGGCCACCGCACCCATCAGCGGCCCGGCGATCAGCGCTGCCAGCACGAGCGCGAGTGCCGCCACCGGTGCGACCACGCCGCTCGCGAGCGCGAGCATCAGCAGCGCGAGCGACATCGGCGCCACCAGCGAGCGGCGCAGGTTGTCGAGCATCTTCCAGCGGTTGATCGCGCGCATGCCGTATTGCTTGCTGCTGAAGATGAACGGCAACAGTTGCCAGTCACCGCGCGTCCAGCGGTGCACGCGTGAGCCGGCCACGTCGGCGTGGAAGGGCGCGTCTTCGATCACGGTGATGTCGGTGACGGCGGCGCAGCGCGCGAGCGAGCCTTCGAGCAGGTCGTGGCTGAGCACACGGCCGTCGGGCAGGCGGTTGGCCAGCACCGCCTGCATGGCCGCCACGTTGAGCAGGCCCTTGCCGGTGAAGGTGCCCTCGCTGAACACGTCCTGATAAACCTCGGAGCTCGCGGCGCTGTACGGGTCGATGCCGCATTGGCCTGAGAACAGCCAGTGGTAGAGCGTGAAGTCTTTCGGCGCCGGCAGCGGCGTCACGACGCGCGGCTGCAGGATGCCGTAGCCCTGCGTCACGGTGCGCGTGATGGGGTCGACTTGCGGCTGGTTGTGCGGGTGCGCGGCCACGCCGACGAGATCGCGCAAGCGGCCGGGTGGCAGCTGTGTGTCGCCGTCGAGCGTGACGACGTAACGAGTGCCGGGCTCTGCGCGCGACCATTCGCCGAGGTCGATGAACGGCCTTGGTGCGACCGCGCTGGCAGTGAGTGCGGCGAGCAATTCGATCAGTTGCTCGAGCTTGCCGCGCTTGCGCTCCCAGCCGATGAAGCGTTGCTCGGTTTCGCTGAAGGTGCGTGCGCGGTGCAGCACGATGAAGCGCGGCGCGCGGTCGGCCGCAGGGGCGTAACGCGCATTCAGCGCGGCGATGTTGCGCACCGCGGCGTCGAGCAAGGGTGTGTCAGACGCGAGCGTGGCGGTGTCGGCATCGGCCCAGTCGGTCAACAGCGCGAACTGTGCGTGACGCTCCGGGTTGGCGAGGTGGTGCAGTTCGAGCCGGTGGGTGAGCTCGTCGGCCGTGCTGCGGCTCGTCAGCATGCCGGGGATCACGACCATCACGCGGTGCTCGGGCGGAATGCCGTGCGCAAGCGAGAGGCGCGGCAATCGGCTCGGGCGCGCCGATTCGCTGATCAGCCGGTTGATGACCGCGACCACCGCCTCCGAGGCCGGGAACAGCAGCAACAGCGCCGCGATGAGGCTCAGCCACAGCGGCACATCGGTGTGGCCCAGCGCTTGGCTGTGCGGCACCAGCATCCAGGCGACGAGGCCGATCGTGCCCGCTGCCAGCGTGCCGAGGTAGGCGGGCAAGGCGAGGCGGAGTCGGGCCTGCTGCCAGAGTTGCGCACTCGCTTCATGCAGCCCGAGCCGGCGCACCAGCTTAGGCCGACCAGCGCCATGCAACCAGTGACTCGCCACCGCGCCTGTGCTCTCCGATGCAGCAGCGGCGTGCGGCGTGGCGTCGGCACCCTGCATCAGGTCGGTCAAGGTCTGCGCGACTTCGGTTTCGGAACGGCCACTGCGGCGCGCCAGCAGCTCGATCGCGTGCAGCGTATCGTCACGCGTGTCGGCGCGCTCGGCCTCGAATGCGGGCGAGCGCAGCAGCAACTGCATCGTCGCGCTGCTGCGATCGACGATGTCGGGCCAGTCGGCATTGCCGATCAGCCGCAGCGACCCGATCGCGTTGCTCACGCTCAGGTTGTCGGCGGCCTGCTCGGCCGGCTGTTGCACTTGCGCGGCGGCGAGGTCGGGCAGCGTCTTGGTCAACCACGCGTGGAACGCCGTCAGGCCGGTCGCGTGGTGGTCTTGCAGGCGCTGCGCCATTTGCACCAAAAATACCCGGCCGACACCGCGGCGGTTCAACAGCGCAAGCAGGTGATCCAGGCGTTCGGTCGACCATGACTCGATGTGGTCGCCGACCAGATTCGCGATCTCGCGCGCCGCCTTGTTCGTGCCCAGCCGCTCGGCCAAGCGGCGCAGGTTTTCGACCAGCACCACGCGCAGCGTCGTCGGCAGCGCCCAGAGCTCGCCGAGCGTGAGTTCGCGAGTCTCTTGGTAAGCACAGAGAAAGCGCGTGAGCAACTCTTCGTCGAACGCGCCATCGGTGTGCGCGACGAAGGCCCACGCGACGCCATAGATGCGCGGCAGGCCGGCGAGCGGCGGGTCGATCAGCACCGGCAAGTCTTGAAAGTAGCGCCGTGGCAGACCCTCGTGAATCTCGCTGAGCTGGCCTTCGATCAAATGAAAGTTGTCGAGCAGCCACTCGGCCGCGGGGCTGACGTGGTAGCCGCTGCGGGCGTGGTCGCCGATGTAGTGCTGGGCTTCGCGCAGCGTGCGGATGTTGTCTTCGAGGCGCGGAAAAAAGGCCGCAGAGCGGCTCGACGCGACGTGTGCGCGATGCGTTTGACCGAGGCTGCGACCGTGCTCGCCGAAGCGCTCCGGCCCAAAAATCTCCGAGCGGTTCGGCGCCTCGACCGGGCCGCGGCCGCCGTCGAGGATGTCGAGCAGCGCCTCAGGTGCGTCGGGAACCAGCCTGCGCAGGTCGGCTGATCGGGTCATGCCGCATGCTTCAAAGTGCCAGTGCCGCCAGGCCGATCACCACAGCGGCAATAAACAGCGTGGTCACGAAGCGCGGAGCAACGAAGTCGTGCAGGCCGTCGATGGCGCAGCGCAACGCGAACCAGCGCCCGCGGCTGACATTGCAGTGGCTGACATGCGCACCGAGGGCGTGCAACTCCATCGGCGCGGTGTCGGTCGCGTCTGCCATCGAAGCCGTGGTCCAGCGGGGTGCGTTAACGGCTTGCGACTGCATGGCTCTCTCCGGAATCAGGTAACCGTCTATAGTAAGAAACGGCAAGCGACGCGTCTGTCGGCACGACGCGTCGTGGCTCGTAGGAATCGTCCTAGCGGAATGTGTCGTGGGTATGAAAGGGGGTGGTGGCGCGTCTTCCCAGAACGCCGGCGGTGCCGAGATCTGACTTACCAAAAAAAGAAGCACGCCGAAGCGCGCTTTCAAGACCCCACAGTTGGAAAACCGGCCGCTGCTCCCAGCGTGAGCCAGGAGCGGGCGAAGGAGTCGTTGGAGGTGAACTATGCAGCGCGCGCGTCGGGTTCGGCCTCGCGCATTGAATTGGGTTGGGTGGCGCGCGGTGTCGCGAGCACGGAGCCGACCATCGCCATCCACGATTCGATCGGCAAGCTGGAGACGATGCGCGAAGCGAGCTGCGGTACCAGCCCGGCGAAAAGCGCTGACCTGAAGGCCCAGCGCCAGGGCCGGCTCCATGCCAACCCGGCGCCGATCAGCGCCGTCACCAACATAAGCATAAAAGGGCTGCTCTGTGCGATCGGTTTAATGATCGCGTTGGAGGCTTCACCCGCAACCTGCCCGATCGGGCGCAGCGGGTGGTTTGACCACCATGACTCGACCGACTCGACCACCGCATGCACCAGCGGCAGCGCGCCGAGCTTGTGTAGCCACGATTGCTCACCCGTCGGCCGCCGATGGGTCGGCGCTGGCAGGGTCGGCACCATCGCCAGCCGCAGCGCTGTTCTCGACGCCTCGATGCGGGCGATGGCGTCGATCGGCTCGCCGAGCTGATTCAGCATGCTCATGCGGTGCTCACGTCACGCAGCATCGCCAGATCAGCAGCGACTTGTTGCTTGAGCCCGGCGAATGTGTCTGCCGGTTGGGTGCGCCCAGCCAGAAGACAAACGACGCCGACCAGCGCAGGCACGCCTGGCACCGCGATCAAAGCCCAGAGCGACTGGATGCTCGACGGTGGCATCACGCCCCACAACATCAACGCCACGCCCGCGAAAATCGCCGCCATCGCCATGAGACCGACCGCGATGGCCGAGAGCAAAACGCGCCGCTTGAAGCCACCGACGCTGCGGCCGATCTCTTCGCTCACGAGCCCGGCATACGCTTGCGCGTGGTCTGCCAGCAGGTGGGGTTTGGTCGCGACCAAGCGCAGCAGCGGATGGATCATGGCGTCGGTTCTTCTCAGAGCGGGGTTTATAAATCGGCTCGATACCACGGTGATTCGGCAAATCTCCGTGTCGGCGTGTGGCAGGTCAGTCGCGGCGCGACGAACGGCTCGACAGGCTGATCAGCGCCATCAGCGCGGCGCCGGTCGCTGCGGCGATCAGCATTGCCTTCAGCGGTTCGTCCTTGATGTAGCCGACGGTCGTGTCTTGTACCTGCAGGGCTTTGTCGCGAAGTTGCGCGGACGTTTCCTTGACCGCATCGGCGCCGCGGCGGGCTGCCGCTTCGGCTTGGTCCGACAGCCGGCTGATCATCGGTGCGACTTGATCACGTGCAGACTCGACCTTGTCGTTGAGGCGGTCGAACGCGGCGTTCGCGACGTTTTGCGTCGAGCGAATTGCGCCACTCGCGTTGTCAGCGGCACTCTCGGCAAAGTTCGAGGCGTCTTGGGCAAGTGGCTTGTTGAAGGTGGTGGAGGTGTTCATAAAAATACTTTCAGGTTGAGTGGCGAACGAGCGAAAAACAAGGCGCGGGCTGGCGGGCGCAAACGCGCTCCTATCCCTTTTTGATCAACCCGTACAAAAAGCTGGCGACGGCCAAAATCGCGAACAACACGAACAGCATCTTGGCAATGCCGGCAGCGCCGGCAGCGATGCCGCCGAAGCCGAACAGTGCGGCGATCAGTGCGATCACGAAGAAGACAACGGCGTAGTGCAGCATGGCAAGGCTCCTGGTTCACGAAGCGGTTTCGGCTTCGATGTTCACTGTGTCGCAGCGAATTTGTTGCGATGGTAGAAGTGTGAGCCGGGGCCGATCGGCGGCCAATAGGGCGCGCCGCCGAGGCGATGTCGGGTGATTGACTTCGCGTGTGTAGGACAGGGCTCACACGACGCGGCGATCACGGCTCGGGTGCCGTGAAGCCAGAGGCCCCATGGGCCAAAGGCTCAGGCCAAGGCGTCGTGTTCGGCGATCGCTTCTGGCTCGGTGCTCTCCGGCAAGTCGGCCTGAATCAACGTGCCGTTGCCGGGCGACGACTGCATCACCAGTTGACCGCCTTCGGTCTCCAGCCGGTAGCCCATGCCGAGCAGGCCGTGCGCACTGGCCCGCGGCGCACCCATGTCGAAGCCGATACCGTTGTCGCGCACCGAGACATGCACAGTGCCGGCAATCGACGAAAGCCGCACCTCGACCTCGGTCGCCTTCGCGTACTTGGTGATGTTGGTCAGCGCCTCTTGAACCAGGCGGTACACCGTGAGCTCACCGGCCGCGCGGAGCTGCACCGGTTCGAATTCGGCATCGACCTTGATCTCGGCGCGTTGCCCCCATTCGCGCACCAGGATGTCGAGTGCAGCGACAAGGCCCAAGTTGCTCAGCGAAGAGGGCCGGAGGTCTTCGATGATGCGGCGCTTCAGCGCGATGCCGCTGTTGAGGCCGTCGCTCAGGTGCTGCAGGCGCTCGGCAACCTCGGGCGTGACGACGCCCAGGCGCGACTTGAGCCGCGCCACGTCGAGCTTGGCGGCGGTGAGCAGAGCGCCGAGCTCGTCGTGCAGCTCACGCGCGAGATGGTGGCGTTCGTCTTCGCGCACCGTCTGCAGGTGGCGCGCGAGCTCTGTCAGCTGCCCTGTGCGCATCATCACCTCGCTCTCGAACTGATCGCGCTCGATCTGCACGAGGCGGCGCTGCTCTTCGCGCTGGCGCACGAGCGCGGTCATTTGGCGCAGATAAATGTAGAGCGCGAGCAGGCTCAGTGCCGTCATCGCAATCACGCCGACGCGGTTGATCAGCAAGGTCTGGCCGAGGCTCGCCCGGTCGGTGGCAATGCTTGCCGTTTCGCGTTCGAGCAGCTCCCGCTCAAGTGTGCGCACCGTGTCCATCTTTTCCTTGCCGATGTTGGTCAGCACCAGCTCGCGCCACGCCTCCTGCTTGCCTTGGTCGTGCAGTTCGATCGTCTCAGCGAGCTCGGAAAGCTTCTCGTCGGTGACCTGCGAGATTTGCTTCATCAGCTTTTGTTCAGTCGGCTCGACATCGAAGTAGTCGTCGAGCCAGACGAGCGCAGTGGCGATCGTCGTGCGGGCTTCGCGGTAGGGCTCGAGGTACTCTGCGCGCCCTGTCAGCAGGTAGCCGCGTTGGCCTGATTCGGCATCGATCAGGTTGCGCGACAGGGCATTGATTTTTTGGCGCGCGAGCGCGCGCTGGCCCAACCTCTCGAAGGTCGCGACCGCCTGCTGGTAGCTGCTCTCGCTGATCAAGAACATCGCCAGCGCCGCCAGTGCCGCCAGCAGAAACGCGAACCGGCTGCCGCGCAGCAGCGGGAGCAACTTCAATGGCGTCGGCATCGCTAGCCCCTTAAACTCGTGTGATTCGTCACTTTGACCGACCCGACACCATGATTCGAATTGCCATCATCGACGATCACGCGATCGTGCGCGCCGGTTTGCGCCAGTTCTTTTCCGAGCAGGTGGACCTCACGGTCGTGGCCGAGGCGTCGAGCGGCAAAGACGCGATCGACATCGTGCGCAAAGGCCAGGTCGATGTGATCGTGATGGATTTGTCGATGCCCGACCAAAGTGGGGTCGACGCATTGGCAGCGATCAAGGCCCGCGCGCCCGACCTGCCGGTGCTGATTCTTTCGGGCTTTCCGGAAGAACACTACGCGACTACGCTGCTGCGCCAAGGCGCGAGCGGCTACCTCAACAAAGACTGCGATCCCGAAGAGATCGTCAAAGCGATTCGCACGGTGTACCGCGGCCGCAAGTACATCACCGCAGGTGTGGCCGAGTTGCTCGCCGAAGGGCTCGGCGGTGCCGGCGACAAGCCGGCCCACGAGCAGCTCTCGGAGCGTGAGTTTCAGGTGTTCCTGCGGCTTGCCAAGGGCGAGACCATCGGCCACATGGCCGACAGCATGTCGCTGAGCGTGAAGACGGTTAGCACCTACCGCACGCGCGTGATGGAAAAGATGAACCTCTCGTCCAACAGCGACCTCACCTACTACGCGCTGAAGAACGGGCTGATCCAGTAGCACAGCCGTCGCGGCCGGCTTCACGGCAGCGGTGCGAGCGCACCGTGCCCAGTATCGCCATCGGCCAGGTGCGCGCAATACAGGATCAGCGCGTCGATCTCGTTCGATTTGTCAAACACCCGGCTCGCACCGAGCTCGAGGCATTTGCGGCGCATGTCTGGCGTGGCGTAGTTGCTGAGCACGACCAGGCTCATCGGTCGGTGCAGGTCGGCGGCGGCGCGCAACACGCCCAGACCGGAACCCCGCTTCAAAAAGATGTCGATGATGACGAGATCGCATTCGTGCGCGCCACAACCGAGCCAATTCACCGCAGCCGGTTCGTCGTCGGCCGTGCCGACGACCCTCACCGGCGCGAGCTCCTCGAGCGCTGCGATGAGGTTCTCGCAGATCACCGGGCTGTCTTCGACGATGAATGCTTTGAGCGGGGCGGGCATGTCCTGGAATGCGGGTCGGGGATGGAAAAGCTGCGTTGACGAAACCTCGATCTGCGACCCCGAATCAAAGCGGCACGGTTGGCATCTGCATTCTTCCGTTCCTTTATTGTGTTACGAATCACAGCGCCGCTTCAAACCCGGAACGACCCGATGCGACGTCGGACACGTCCTACGTGCGATGCGCGCACGGTGTGATACCGCCGCTGCCAGAATGAGTGCATGAATTGCACACTCCGGCGCTTGGTTGCCACTTGTCTCGCCGCTTTGCTGACGAGCGCGGCGTGTGCCGCGCCGCTCGTCGTCGGCTCCAAGCGCTTCACCGAGTCGTACGTGCTCGGCGAAATCGTGCGCCAGACCTTGCAGGCACAAGGCATCGAGGCCGAGCACCGGCAAGGGCTCGGCAACACCGGCATCCTTGAGCAGGCACTCGCCAGCGGCGCGGTCGATGTCTATCCCGAGTACACCGGCACGATCGTGCGCGAGCTGTTGAAGCGGCAAGGCAATCCGTCGCTGGACGAGCTCAACGATTGGCTGGCGCCGCGCGGGCTCAAGGCGGCCGTGCCGTTCGGCTTCAACAACACCTACGCGCTGGCGATGACCGAGGCGCGTGCGGCCGAGCTCGGCATCACGCGCATTTCGGATCTGCGCGGGTCAAAAGCACTAGCGCTGCGGCTCGGCCTTTCGCATGAATTTCTCGAACGTGGTGACGGCTGGCCGGCTTTGCGGGTTGCGTACAAATTGCCGCAAGTGCCGCGCAACGGCCTCGACCACGGCCTGGCGTACGAGGCGATCGGCAAAGACACGGTCGACCTGATCGACATCTACGCGACCGACGCGAAGGTCGGCCGCAACAAGCTGCGGGTGCTGCAGGACGACCTCGGTTTCTTTCCGAAGTACGACGCGGTGCTGTTGATGCGCAGCGCGGTCGATGTGCGGCCGTTGCTCAAGCTCGAAGGCCGCATCGACGCTGCGGCGATGATCGCGATGAACGCGCAGGTCGAGCTCGACGGGCAAAGCTTTGCCGATGTTGCGATGCGATTCGTCAGCGGCGACGTGCCTCGCGCCGCGCGCACCACGCGGGCGCCACAGAGCCTCATGCAGCGCCTGTTCGCAGCCGATTTCGCGCGGCTCGCCGGTCAGCACCTGATGCTGGTGTTCGGGTCGCTGGCGATCGCGATCCTCGTCGGCGTGCCGTTGGGAATCGCGGCGTGGCGCTGGCCGCGCAGCGCGGGATGGGTGCTCGGCATCGTGGCGCTGCTGCAGACCGTGCCGTCGCTCGCGCTGCTTGCGTTTTTGATCGCGCTGCTCGGCAGCATCGGCCTCGTGCCGGCGCTGATCGCGCTGTTTCTCTACGCGCTGCTGCCGATCGTGCGCAACACGCACGCCGGCCTGCGCGCCGTGCCCAATGGCCTCATCGATGCTGCGCTGTCGCTCGGGATGACGCGCTCGCAAAGCCTGCGCGAAGTGCAATTGCCCCTCGCGCTGCCGATGCTGATGGCGGGCGTGAAGACTGCAGCGGTGATCAACGTCGGCACCGCGACGATGGCGGCCTTCATCGGCGCCGGCGGCTTCGGCGAGCGCATCGTCTCGGGCCTGGCGGTCAACGACACCAGCGCGATGCTGGCCGGCGCCCTGCCGGCGGCGGTGTTGGCGCTGTTGGTACAGGGCGGGTTCGATCTCGTCGAGCGGCGCTTGGTGCGCGGCGGCCCGCGCTGAACGCGGCGGCGTTCGCGCCGCAGGCCACAATCGTCAGATGCCCTTCGACTGGATTGCCTTCGCGCTGCTGGCGCTGCTTGTTGTTCTCGTCCTGCTCACCCTTTGGATCGCGTTGCGCCGCCCCGACCAAGCGCCGATGAAAGCCTTTCGCGAAGAGTTGCAAAGCGCCGTGCGCACCGATGTGCAGCAACTCGAACGCAGCCTGCGTGACGAGGTCGGGCGGAGCGCCGGCAACACCCGCAGCGAGCTTGCACAAACGCTCGCGAGCTTCCAGCAAACGCTGCTCGCACAGCAGGGTGACGTGGCGCGCACGCAAAACGAGCAGATCGACAGCTTTCGCACCCAGCTCGCCTCGACCCAGCAGCACCAGGCCGACACGCTGAGCCGCTCGGGCGAGCAGCAGGCGCTGTCGCTCAAACGTTTTTCCGACACGTTGATCGATCAACTGCGCGCGCTCTCGCAGTCGAACGACCAACGCATGGCCGAGGTGCGAACCATGGTCGAGCAGAAGCTCGGCGCGATCCAGCTCGACAACGAGAAGAAGCTCGAGCAGATGCGCCAGACCGTCGACGAAAAACTCCACGCGACACTGGAGCAGCGCCTCGGCGAAAGCTTCAAACAGGTTGCCGACCGGCTCGACCAAGTGCACCGCGGGCTCGGTGAAATGCAGGGTCTCGCGAAAGACGTGGGTTCGCTCAGCCGCGTGCTGAACAACGTCAAGACACGCGGCAACTTCGGTGAGGTGCAGCTCGCGGCGCTGCTCGAAGAGGTGTTCACGACCGAGCAGTTCAGCCGCAACGTCGAGACCATTCCGGGCAGCAACCAGCGCGTCGATTTCGCACTGCGCCTGCCGGGCCGGCGCGATGACGGTGTGCCGTTGTGGCTGCCGATCGACGCCAAGTTTCCGCGTGAAGATTACGAGCGCCTGCTCGATGCGCAAGAGCGCGCCGACCCGGTCGCGGCCGAGATCGCGGGCAAGGCGATCGAGATGCGGCTGCGCGCCGAGGCGCGCACGATCCGCGAGAAGTACATCGCCGCGCCGCACACCGCCGATTTCGGCATCCTGTTCGTGCCGACCGAAGGCCTGTATGCCGAGGCGCTGCGCCGGCCCGGGCTGGTCGAGGCGCTACAACGCGAGCACAAGATCATGCTGGCAGGGCCGACCACCTTGCTGGCCACCCTCAACAGCCTGCAGATGGGTTTTCGCACGCTCGCGTTGGAGAAGCGCAGCGCCGAAGTGTGGGAGGTGCTGGGCGCCGTCAAGACCGAGTTCGGCAAGTTCGGTGACGTGCTCGCCAAGACAAAGAAAAAACTCGACGAGGCCAGCAGCAGCATCGAGATGGCCGAGCGGCGCACGCGTGTGATGGCGCGCGAATTGAAGTCGGTCGAGGCGCTGTCGGACACGCGTACGCAGCTGCTGCTGCCCGGCACTGACGCCGCCACCGAAGCCGGCATCGCGGACGACGAAAGTGCCTGACTCTTTCGAGGCGACGCGGCCGGGTCGCCGCTCTCGCTTGCCGCTCGCCAACGTGCTCGTCGCGCTGATCGTTGGCCAGGTCTGCCTGCACTCGACGATGGCAGGCACCCGGATGGCCGCGCCGCTGTGGGTCTTGCGTGCGAGCCATTCCGAATGGGCGGTCGGCGTGCTGATGGGCTTGTTCGCAGCCGCACCGATCGCGCTCGCGCTGCTCGCCGGGCGACTCGCCGATCGGCACGGCTACCACCGGCCGCTGTACGTGGCCGTGGCGCTCACGGTAGCCGGCGGTGCGTTCGCGGTGTTCGCGACCTTCGCCAAGGCGCCGTTCGATTTCACCCTGCTGTGCCTGGCCGCGATCTTCACTGGTGCTGGCGCCAACTTCGGGCTGATCGCGATCCAGCGCACCGCCGGGCGCAGCGCCGTCGATGCGACCGAGCGTAAGCGCGTGTTCGGCTGGCTCGGCCTCGCACCGGCCTTGTCGAACGCCGCCGGGCCGGTGCTCGCCGGCACGTTGATCGACCTTGGCGGCTTTCGCGTCGCGTTCGGTGCGTTGATGCTGCTGCCGCTGTTCGGCTTGTGGTGGGCGCGTCGCGTGCCGGTCGAAACACCGCCGCAGCGACTGACGCAGCCGGTCGCGCAGAGCGCGTGGGATCTCCTGCGCGCACCCGGAATGCGGCGCCTGCTGCTGGTCAACTGGCTGCTCTCGGCGAGCTGGGATGTTCACACCTTCGTGATCCCGATCCTCGGCCACGAGCGGGCTTTCAGCGCCTCGGCGATCGGCCTCGTGCTCGGCGTGTTCGCGGTGTCGGTGGCGTTGGTGCGGCTGGCAATTCCGTTGCTCGCGCACCGCTTGCGCGAGTCGCAGGTGTTGATGGGCGCGATGCTCGCCACGGGCGCGGTGTTCGCCGTGTACCCGCTGATGCATTCGCCCTGGACGATGGGCATCTGCGCGGTGCTGCTCGGCCTCGCGCTCGGCTCGGTGCAGCCGATGATCATGTCCACGCTGCACCATTTGACGCCGCCCGAACGCCATGGCGAGGCGATCGCGCTGCGCTCGATGACCATCAATTCTTCGAGCGCGCTGATGCCGCTGGCGTTTGGCTTCGCTGGCGCTGCGTTCGGCGCGGCGTCGCTGTTCTGGGTGATGGGTGCGTTGGTGGTGGCGGGCAGCGTTCAGGCGCGGCGCATAGGCGCCGCACTGGTCGACCCGATCAGAACTTGATGCCGGTTGGGCTGGCCGGCACCGGCGTTGCCGGCGCATCGGGCCGTGAAGCAGCGGCGGCAGGCCGGCCCACTGCGGCCTCGCGGCGCTCGACGATCGGTGTCGCCGCGGCATACTGGTACCCGGCCGGCAAGCGCGACTCGCGCGGGTAGCCGGCGGCGTCGAGGTACGAGCCCCAGACCTCAGGCGCGAGGCCACGCAGCATCTGCGAGCCGATCGCCAGCGTAGGCGCATCGCGGCCACCTGACAATCGTTCGAGTGCCTCGCTGTCTTCAGGCGTTTGCACCTGCTTCTCGCCGTAAGGAATGCCGCGCTGGCGCAGCAACTGCCGCGCCGATTGGCAGGGCTCGCAAGCACCCGTGACGGTGTACAGCGTGACCGGGTATTTGGCCGCGGGTTCGCGCAGCTCGAGCGGCAGCGCCGGATCGGTCGGGCCGCTCGTCACACCGCGGCTGCTCAACGACGTGACCTTCGCCGCGCTCGGCGTCGGCGCGCGGTCGGTGTAGGTGACCTTGCCGTCGGGCCCGACGACCTTGTACTGCGCGTGTGCAGGTCCGGCTGCCAGCAGCGCAGCCAACAGCGCAACGGCTGGTGCCCAGCTCGGTCCGGTCAGGCGGCCGGGAGGCGCGTGGTCGTTGTTGCAGTCGAGGTTCATGGGGGCTCCGGGTGCGGTCGATCGGCGAATCTAACCGACGCGGCAATGGCCTTCAAGCCGTGCACCCGCCGTGCGTGTCGGAAGGCGCAATTTGTGCGACGACCGGCGCCTCAGCCGAGCCCCTGGTGTCGCAGCAAGGCATCGATGGTCGGCTCGCGCCCGCGGAAGGCCTTGAAGCTCTCGAGCGTGCTGCGGCTGCCGCCGGTCTCGAGCACGGCTTGCCGATAGCGCCGGCCGGTGCCGACATCGAGTACGTCGGGCGCTTCTTCGAACGCGCTCCAGGCGTCGGCCGAGAGCACCTCGGCCCATTTGTAGCTGTAGTAGCCGGCCGCGTAGCCGCCGTCGAAAATGTGCGTGAAGGTGTTGAGCGCGCGCGCGAACGCCGGCAGCAGCAGTACGGCCACATCGGCACGCACCGCGTCGACGATTTCGCTGACGCGCGCCTGCGCATCGGGCTCCGTGTGCAACCGCATGTCGATCAGCGAGAGCTCGACCTGGCGCAAGGTGCCCAAGCCGCTGTGAAAATTCTTCGCGGCGAGCATGCGGTCGAACAGGGCGCGCGGCAGGGCTGCGCCGGTCTCGATGTGCGAGGTCATGCGCTTGACCACCTCCCACTCCCAGCAAAAGTTTTCCATGAATTGGCTCGGCAGTTCGACCGCATCCCATTCGACGCCCGAGATGCCCGACACGCCGAGGTCGTCGATTTGCGTCAGCATCAGTTGCAGGCCGTGGCCGAACTCGTGGAACAGCGTGGTCACGTCGTCGTGGGTGAGCAGCGCGGGGCGCGCGACGCCGGCCACCACCACGGGTGAAGCGAAGTTGCAGACGAGGTGCGCCACAGGCGTTTGCAACTCGCCTTCGGGGCGCAGCCAGCGGTCGCGCACGTCGTCCATCCAGGCACCGGGGCGCTTGCCGGGGCGCGCGAAGAGATCGAGGTAGAACTGGCCGACGAGGCGCGGCGCACCGTCGACTGCGCCGGGCTCGTCGCGCTCGATGCGGAAGAAGCGCACGCTCGGGTGCCACACCGGCGCGGCATCCGGGCGAATGCGCACTTCGAACACGGTCTCGACGATGTGGAACAGGCCTTCGAGCACTTTCGGCTCCGTGAAATACTGCTTCACCTCCTGTTCGCTGAAAGCGTAGCGCTGTTCCTTTAGTTTTTGACTTGCGAACGGCACGTCCCACGCGGCAAGTTCTTCGAGGCCGAGCTCGATGCGCGCGAATTCGCGCAGCTCGGCCAGATCGCGCAGCGCGCCGGGGCGGGCGCGGTGGCCCAGGTCTTCGAGAAAGCCGATCACCTGCGCGGGCGACTCGGCCATCTTCGGCACCAGTGACAGCTCGGCCGGGCTGGCATATCCGAGCAGCGTGGCTTCTTCCTGGCGGAGCGCGAGCAGCTCGCGGATCAGCGGCGTGTTGTCGAGCGCCGCGGGGCCGAACTCGCTCGCGCGTGTCGCGTTCGCGCGGTACAGGCGCTCGCGCAGCGCGCGGTCATGCGCGTACTCGATCACCGGGAAATATCGTGGGAACTGCAGCGTGATCTTGTGGCCGGCATGACCCGCAGCTTCGGCGTCGTTGCGCGCGGCTTGCACTACATCCACCGGCACGCCGACGAGTTCATCGGCGGTGGCGTAGTACGCATAGCTGTCGGTCGCGTCGAGCACGTGTTCCGAGAACTTCTGGCCGACCTCGGCTTGCTGATCTTGCAGCTCGGCGTAGCGCGCCTTCGCTGCATCGACGAGTTCGGCGCCCGAGAGCTTGAAGTCGCGCAGTGCGTTGCCGAGCGCGCGCAGGCGCGGTGCCGAGAGCTGCGCCGAGCGCGGGTCGGCGAGCACGGCTTTGTACTTGGCGAACAACCGCTCATCGGCCCCGAGCCGGGTGTAGAGGTCGACGACCCTGGGCATGTTCTCGGTGTACGCGGCGCGCAGCGCGGGCGAATCGGCCACGGCGTTCAAGTGGCCGATGGCACCCCAGGCGCGGCCGAGGCGCTCAGTGGCCACATCGAGCACGGCCGAGAGCGCGTCGTAGTCGGCGGGCACAGTACTGCTGGTGGCAAGCTCGAGGGCGCGGCCGGCGTCGGCGAGCAGTGCGTCCATCGCGGGCGTGATGTGCTCGGGGCGGATCGCGTCGAAACGCGGCAGGCCGGTGGTGTCGAGCAGCGGGTTGTCGGTGTTCATGCGTTCTTCTTTCTTCATTCGGCGCGCGCTCAGTGCGTCGCTGTTCTTTCGGCAGATTCGAGCGTGTTCATCAGCAGCATGGCCCGCGTCATCGGCCCGACGCCGCCCGGCACCGGCGTGATCCAGCCGGCAACCGCCGAGACGCTGGCGAAATCGACATCGCCGCAGAGCTTGCCGGCGCTGGGTTCGCCGTCGGGAATGCGGTTCATTCCGACGTCGATAACGATCGCACCTGGCTTGACCATGTCGGCCGTCAATACATTGCGCTTGCCGACCGCGGCGACGACCACGTCAGCGTCAATGGTGAGCGCGCCGATGTCTCGGGTGCCACTGTGGCAGATGGAGACGGTTGCGTTGGCTTGCAACAGCAGCAGCGCCATCGGCTTGCCGACCGTGTTGCTGCGCCCGATCACGACCGCGTGTTTGCCGCGCAGGTCGACGCCGGTGGTCTCGATCAGCTTCATGCAGCCGTACGGTGTGCACGGGCGAAAGCCGGGCAGTCCGGTCATCAGCTCGCCAGCGCTGAGCGTGGAGAACCCGTCGACATCTTTTGCAACGGAGATCGCTGCGATCACGCGGTGCGGGTCGATGTGTTTCGGCAGCGGCATCTGCACCAGGATGCCGTGGATCGTCGGGTCGGCATTCAACGCTGCGATGCGCGCGAGCAGCGCGGCTTCGGCGAACTCGGCCGGGTAGGTTTCGAGCACCGAGCGGATGCCCGCGCCGACGCAGTCGGCGACCTTGTGCTTCACATAGACCTGCGAGGCCGGATCGACACCGACCAAAATCACCGCGAGCCCGGGATGGTGACCGCGCGCGGTGAGGGCGGCGGCGCGCACGCCGACTTCAGCGCGGATGGTCTTGGCAAGGGCGTTACCGTCAATGAGTTGGGCGGGCATCGATGGGCCTTCTCGAACGAAAAAGGCCGCTGATGAGGCGGCCTTCGGAATGATGCGATGCGCTCAAGCCTTGGCCTGCGCTCCCAGCGCGATCTTCAGCAGATCGGCCACGGTGTTGGCGTTGAGTTTTTCCATGATGTTGGCGCGGTGCGCCTCGACCGTCTTGATGCTGATGCCGAGGTCGTCGGCGATCTGCTTGTTCAGACGCCCGGCAACGATGCGCTCGAGCACCTGCGACTCGCGCGTGGTCAGGCGCGAGAGCAATGCGTCGCGGCTCGCGGCCTCTTGGTGCTTGGAAAAATCGACGCGGGCGCGGTCCAGCATTTTTTCGACGAGCGAGACGAGTTCGTCTTCCTTGAACGGCTTTTCGATGAAGTCTTCAGCACCTTTTTTCATCGTCGTCACCGCCATCGGCACGTCACCGTGGCCGGTGATGAAAGTGACGGGCAACGGTGAGCGGCGTTCGAGCAGACGGTCTTGCAGCTCCAAGCCACTCATGCCGTCCATGCGAATGTCGGCGATCAGGCAAGCAACTTCGCGCGGGTCGAATCGCGAGAGGAACGACTCAGCCGAGTCGAAGCACTTGACGCGGTAGTCTTTGCCTTCGAGCAACCACTGCAAAGAGTCGCGAACTGCCTCGTCGTCATCGACAACATAGACCGTGCCCTTTTTCGGAATCAAGCTCATGAGGTGACTGTTGCCTTGGCGATTGAGAGGGGCTCGGGGGACTGGTTTTGAACCGGCAGCGTGAATAAAAAACGACACCCCACTGCCGTCTCGCCATTGTAGAGGTTCTGTGCCTTGATTCGTCCGCGGTGGCTCTCGATGATGGTGCGGCACAAACTCAGTCCGATGCCCAGTCCTTCGACCTTGGTCGAGAAGAAGGCTTCGTACAGCCGTGACATCACTTCAGGCTGCAAGCCCGGCCCCATGTCGGTGACGCTGAACTCGATCACCTCGCCTTCTTCCGCGCTGTGGCGCGGCACCACGCGCAGCTCGATGTTGCGGCGCGCGCTCGGCAGCTTGGCGTTGTCGATCGCCTCCGCGGCATTTTTCAACAGGTTCAGCACCACCTGCTCGATCAGGATCGGGTCGACCATCAATACCGGCAGCCGCTGCGCCACGTAGGTGTGGATTGCGACGTTGCGACGCCGCAGCTCGATGCCGGCGAGCTCGACCGCGTCTTCGACGATGCTGTGCGCGTGCGACGGTTGGCGCTGCGGCTCGCTGCGCTTCACGAACGAGCGGATGCGGTGAATGATCTGGCCCGCGCGCTGTGCCTGGCGCGAGGTTTTTTCCAGTGCCGCGATCAGGTCCTCTTTGGCGATCGCGTTGTTGTTCACCCGCGTGATGATGCCGTTGCAGTAGTTCGTGATCGCGGTCAGCGGCTGGTTCAACTCGTGCGCGACGGACGACGCCATTTCGCCCATCGTCACGAGCCGGCTCGTGACCTGCGCCTTCTCGGCCTGGCTCGCGGCGAGCGCCTCGGCGCTGCGGCGCGCGGTGATGTCGGTTGCGATCAGCATTTGCGCGAGGCGCCCGTCGGTCCACTGCAGGTAGCGGGCGCGCACCTCGAACCACTTGACGAGCGGCTCGATGAACACCTCGCGCGAGTCGGAACCGGCGTCGGTCAGCTCCTGCGTCGGCAGGCCGCCAAAATTGTCGACCGAGTCGTCTATTTCGGCGAGGAACGGGATGCCCGCTTCTGCGCCCGCGAGCAGCGCGTGGCCTTGTGATTCGGCGCCGAACCAGAGCCGGTACGAGCGGTTCGCGAACAACAGCTCGCCTTGCTGGACCGACAGCACCGAGACCGCGGCGTCGAGCCCTTCGAGCACCGTCGTGAAGCGCTCGTGCGAGGCCGAGAGCTGATCGCGGATGCGCTTGGCCTCGGTGATGTTGGTCATCGAGGTCATCCAGCCGGTCTGCACGCCTTTAGGGTCGATCAGCGGCGAGACGTACATGCGCGAGTCGAACATCGAGCCGTCTTTTCGCATCACCTTGACCTCGATGCCGCCGGCCGGGCTGCGGCCCTGCAGCTCTTGCTGCAGCAGGCGCGCGTTTTCTTCCAGGCGATCGAGCGGCCAATGCGGCAGCGGCGGCGTGCGGCCGACAAGTTCGGACTCGAAAAAGCCGGTCATCGCGCAAAATGCTGGGTTGACGTAGGTGATGCGGCCTTCCATGTCCATCGCGCGCATGCCGGTCAACATCGAGTTTTCCATCGCGCGGCGAAAGTTCGTCTCGGTCACCAGCGTGTTTTGCATCTGCAGCCGGCGGCGCATGTGGCGCCAGGTGCCGAGCAGCATCCAGACCGTGAGCACCGACAGCGCCGCAACCATCCAGAACAGCGTGTTGCTGATCAGCCCGATCGACGTGCGGTAGCCGTGGGTGCGCAAGATCAGCCCGTTCGCGGCCGGCGCGAGCGGCAGCTGGTAGACGATGGCCGGCTTGGCTGGCTTCGCACCCGGCATCTGCGTGACCGTGCTGGCGTAGACGTGGTCGGTGCCGTCGATCAGCGTGATCGCATGGCGCCGCGAAACTTCGATCGGTACGTTGCGGCGCATCAGGCCTTCGATCGAGTATTCGGCGATCAGCACGCCAGCGAAGGCACTGCGCTCGAGCAGTGGCACCTGCACCTGAAACACCGCGTTGCCGAACGCATCGGTGAAGGGCCGCGAGTACACCGGCTGGCGCGAGGCGCGGGCCGCGACGAAAGCGGCTTCGGTCGGCGTATCTTTGCCATCGACCGGCAGCGAGGCGGGCGAGTCGTCGGGCGTGACGCCGGCCTCGGGCGGGAAGCTCGTCGACGAATAACTCGCGCGTGGCGCACGCGCTGCATTGAGCCAGACCAGATTCGTGATCTCGGGTCGCTCGCGTGTGAAGGCGCCGCCCTGCGCCACGAACTGGTCGTGGTCGATCGCGCGGGTCACGATCTCGCGGGCGATGCGCACGAGCTGTTCCTGGTTCTCGATCAGGCGCAGTCGGATCTGGGTTTGGGCGATCTCGGTGTCGCGTTTGACGGATTGCTGCTCGCGCTCGAATTCCTCGTTGCGCAGATACCAGAAGGCCGAGATGATGGCCGCGAGGAAGAGCAGTACCGAGATGAGCGGGCCGAGCGTCGCGTACCGGTCCTGGCGCGCTGCCGACTGCCGGCGCCACCAGCGGCCGAACAGTTTTTCGGGCCAGGTGCGGGAAGAGCGGGGCTTGGGTCGAGCCTCGGTGGCAGGTTGCATCGGTGAATTATCAAGGGTCGCGCGATGAGGCTTTCGACGCCCGGCAATCTGCTCGATCGGAGAAGCCGAATTCGATGGCGAATTCATAATATGAAATCGACTCGCGCCATTTGGAAGTCATCCCGAGTTATGCGAGACTCCCGCGCAGTTCATCATCGCAATGATCGATTCACCCTCGGAGACAAGCATGTCAGCACAGCCTGATTCATTCCTCGGTGCCGCCGCCAACGATTCGGATGCCCAAGAGACTCGCGAATGGCTCGATGCCCTATCGGCCGTGATCGGCGCGGGAGGTGACGGCGACGGCAAAGAGCGCGCTCACTTCCTGCTCGAAACACTGATCGACCACGCGCGCCAAGCCGGTATCGATGTGCCATTTTCGGCCACCACCGCGTACGTCAACACGATCCCGACCGACCAGGAAGAGCGCACGCCCGGCAACATCGAAATCGAGGAGCGGCTGCGCACGATGATGCGCTGGAACGCGATGGCGATGGTCGTGAAGGCGAACCGTTTGCACCCGGCCGATGGTGGTGACCTCGGCGGCCACATTTCGAGTTTCGCGTCGCTCGCGACCATGTTCGGCACCGGCTTCAACCACTTCTGGCATGCCGAGACTGAGGGTCATGGCGGTGACCTGCTTTACATCCAAGGCCACTCGTCGCCCGGCATTTATGCGCGCGCATTCATGGAAGGGCGCTTGACCGAAGAGCAACTGCTCAACTTCCGACAGGAGGTCGACGGCAAGGGCATCTCGAGCTATCCGCACCCGAAGTTGATGCCCGAGTTTTGGCAGTTCCCGACCGTTTCGATGGGGCTCGGGCCGCTGATGGCGATCTACCAGGCGCGTTTCCTCAAATACCTGCACGCGCGCGGCATCGCCGACACCAGCAACCGCAAGGTCTGGGTCTTCTGCGGCGACGGCGAAATGGACGAGCCCGAATCGCTTGGCGCGATCGGCCTGGCCGCGCGCGAGAAGCTCGACAACCTGATCTTCGTCATTAACTGCAACCTGCAGCGGCTCGATGGCCCGGTGCGCGGCAACGGCAAGATCATCCAGGAGCTCGAAGGCGAGTTCCGTGGTTCGGGCTGGAACGTGATCAAGCTGCTGTGGGGCAGCTACTGGGACCCGCTGCTCGCGCGCGACAAAGACAAAATCTTGCGCAAGGTCATGATGGACACGGTCGACGGCGACTACCAGGCGATGAAGGCCAACGACGGCGCCTTCGTTCGCAAGAATTTCTTCGGCCAGCACCCGAAGCTGCTCGAGATGGTCGCAAAGATGAGCGACGACGACATCTGGCGCTTGAACCGCGGCGGCCACGACCCACAAAAGGTGTACGCGGCGTTTCACAAAGCCGCCCACACGAAAGACCAGCCGACGGTGTTGCTGATCAAGACCGTGAAGGGCTTCGGCATGGGCAAGAGCGGCGAGGGCAAGAACACCGCGCACCAGACCAAGAAGCTGGTGATCGAAGATTTGAAGGTGTTCCGCGACCGCTTCAACATTGCGTTGACCGACGAACAACTCGCCGACATCCCGTTCATCAAGCCCGCCGACGACACGCCGGAGATGAAGTACTTGCACGAACGCCGCAAGGCGCTCGGCGGCTACCTGCCGCACCGCCGCACCAAGGCCGACGAGAAGCTAAATGTGCCGGAGCTCGATACCTTCAAAGCGGTGCTGGATGCGACCGCCGAGGGCCGCGAAATCTCGACCACGCAAGCCTTCGTGCGCTTTCTCACCCAGTTGTTGCGCGACAAAGAGCTGGGGCCGCGCGCCGTGCCGATCCTCGTCGACGAAGCTCGCACCTTCGGCATGGAAGGCCTGTTCCGCCAGATCGGCATTTACAACCCCGCGGGCCAGAACTACACGCCGGTCGACAAGGACCAGGTGATGTATTACCGCGAAGACAAGTCGGGTCAGGTGCTGCAGGAGGGCATCAACGAGCCGGGCGGCATGAGCAGTTGGATCGCCGCGGCAACGAGCTACTCGACAAACAACCGGATCATGATTCCGTTCTTCGTCTACTACTCGATGTTCGGTTTTCAGCGCGTCGGCGATCTGGCGTGGGCGGCAGGCGACATGCAGGCGCGTGGGTTTCTGCTCGGCGGTACCTCCGGCCGCACGACGCTGAACGGCGAGGGCTTGCAGCACGAAGACGGCCACAGCCACATCCTGGCGAGCACGATCCCGAACTGCATCAGCTACGACCCGACCTTCGCGCACGAGGTCGGCGTGATCCTGCACCACGGCTTGAAGCGCATGGTCGAGCGGCAGGAGAACGTCTACTTCTACCTGACTCTGCTGAACGAAAACTACCCGATGCCAGGCCTCAAAGCCGGCACCGAAAAGCAGATCATCAAGGGCATGTATTTGCTGGAAGAGGGTGCGAAGAAGACACCCCGTGTCAACCTGCTCGGCAGCGGCACGATCCTGCTGGAGAGCGTGGCCGCAAGGGCGCTGCTCGAAGACGACTGGGGCGTTGCAGCGAACGTGTGGAGCTGCCCGAGCTTCAACCAGCTTGCGCGCGACGGGCAAGATGCCGACCGCTGGAACCTGCTTCACCCGGTCGCGACAACACAACGCGTGCCGTTCGTCACCGAGCAGCTCGACAAGTTCGCTGGCCCGGTGATCGCCTCGACCGACTACATGAAAAACTACGCCGAGCAGATCCGCGCGTTCATTCCGAAAGGCCGCACTTATCGCGTGCTCGGCACCGACGGCTTCGGCCGCAGCGACTTCCGCAGCAAGCTGCGCGAGCACTTCGAGGTGAACCGGCATTACATCGTCGTCGCCGCGCTCAAGGCGCTCGCCGACGACGGCACGGTGCCGATGAAGAAGGTCGCCGAGGCGATTGCGAAGTACGGCATCGATGTCGACAAGATCAATCCGCTGAACGCATAACAAAAGCCGGAGACAACGAACATGGCACTGGTTGAAGTCAAGGTCCCCGACATCGGCGACTTCGCGGAAGTCGAGATCATCGAGTTGCTGGTCAAGCCCGGCGACACGGTCAAGGCCGAGCAATCGCTGATCACGGTCGAGAGCGACAAGGCCTCGATGGAGATCCCGTCGTCGCATGCGGGTGTGGTGAAGGAAGTGAAGGTTGCGATCGGCGACAAGGTGAAGGAAGGGTCGCTGGTGCTGATGCTGGAGGTTGTGGAGGAAGCGCAGGCCGCGCCCTCGCAGCCCGCTCAGGCTGAGCCTGTCGAAGCTCCGAAGACCGAAGCCGCTCGCTTACAAACCGCTCGGGCTGAGCCTGTCGAAGCCGCCGCGTCTGCAAGCGGCCCTTCGACAAGATCAGGGCGAGCGGAATCTGGTTTAGTCGACATCCTCGTCCCCGACATCGGTGACTTCGACGAAGTCACTGTCATCGAGGTGATGGTCAAGCCCGGCGACGCGATCAAGGTCGAGCAGAGCCTGATCACAGTCGAAAGCGACAAGGCCTCGATGGAGATTCCGTCGTCCCATGCAGGTGTCGTGAAAGACATCAAGGTCAAGGTCGGCGACAAAGTCGCGAAGGGCAGCTTGTTGGCGGTCGTCGAAGCCAGCGGTAGCGCGATGACTGTGGCTCCTCCGACCGCCGCGGCAGCGCCGGCCGCATCTGCGTCAACAACCGCATCGGCGCCAGCGCCCACACCCGCGCCCTCGGGCGAGAAATCCGTGCCGACCGCCGCGCTCCCCGCCCACGAGCCGAGCGCTGCGAAGGGCGCGCTGCCGCATGCCTCGCCGTCGATCCGAAAACTTGCGCGCGAGCTCGGCGTGCCGCTCGGCGAAGTCAAGGGCAGCGGACCGAAAGGCCGTATCACGCAGGAAGATGTGCAGGGCTTTGTCAAAGGTGTGATGGCCGGCAGCATGCAGACCGCCGCGCAAAAATCCGCAGCGCCCGCTACTTCGGCAGTGGGTGGCGGCATCCCCGGCCTGCTGGCGTGGCCGAAGGTCGACTTCACGAAGTTCGGCACGGTCGAACGAAAAGACCTGTCACGCATCAAGAAGCTCAGCGGCGCGAACCTGCATCGCAACTGGGTGCTGATCCCGCACGTCACGAACAACGACGATGCCGATATCACCGAGCTCGAAGCGTTTCGCGTTTCCACGAACAAGGAAAACGAGAAGTCCGGTGTCAAGGTCACGATGCTTGCCTTCGTGATCAAGGCGGTGGTTGCCGGCCTCAAAAAATTCCCCGAGTTCAACAGCAGCTTGGACGGCGACCAACTCGTGTACAAGCAGTATTTTCACATCGGCTTCGCGGCCGACACGCCGAACGGCCTGGTCGTGCCGGTGCTGCGGGATGCCGACAAGAAGGGCATCCTGCAGATCAGCACCGAGATGGGCGAGCTCGCCAAGAAGGCCCGCGACGGCAAGATGGGCCCGGCCGACATGACCGGCGGCTGCTTCTCGATCAGCTCGCTCGGCGGCATCGGCGGCACGCATTTCACGCCGATCATCAACGCGCCCGAAGTAGCGATCCTCGGGCTGTCGAAGAGCGCGATGAAACCGGTGTGGGACGGCCAACAGTTCGCGCCGCGGCTGATGTTGCCGCTGTCGCTGTCGTACGACCATCGCGTGATCGACGGCGCGCTCGCTGCGCGCTTCAACGCGTACCTGGGGCAGGTGCTCGCCGACTTCCGCCGCGTGTTGCTCTGATGACGACGATTGTGGTGGCCCGCAAGGGCAACACCGTCGCCATCGCCGCCGACACGCTGGTCACTTTCGGTGACACGCGCCTCGGCCATGGCTACGAGGCGAACCTGAAGATGTTCAAGGCCGGCGACTCGTGGATCGGCATGGCCGGTACGACCGCTCACTTTCCGGTGGTGCGGCGCGCGCTTGCCGCGCTGCCGCCCGACGAGTTGAGGCTGCACTCGCGCGACGAGGTGTTCGAGACGTTTCTCAAGCTGCACCCGAAGCTGAAGGAAAACTTTTTCCTGAACACCAAGGAAGAAGACAGCGACCCGTACGAGAGCTCGCAGTTCACCGCGCTGGTCGTGAACCACAGCGGCATCTTCGGCGTGTACTCGTACCGCGAGGTGTTCGAGTTCGATCGCTTCTGGGGCATCGGCACCGGCCGCGCGTTCGCGCTCGGCGCGATGTTCGCGGCCTACGACAAGGCCAAGACCGCGCGCGAAGTTGCCGAGATCGGCGTGCGCGCGGGTTGCGAATTCGACAAGAACTCGAGCGCACCGTTTCATGTCCACACCCTCAAACTGAAAGCGGGAGGCTGAAATGACACCCCCAAGCTCACTTCGTTCGCTGCCCCCCGAGGGGGCGCAAATCCCCTTTGGGGCGGCCCTGCAGGAGATTTGATATGACCACGATCGACATCAAGGTGCCGGACATCGGCGACTTCAAGGACGTGGCGGTGATCGAGGTGCTCGTGAAGCCCGGCGACACCGTGAAGGTCGAGCAGTCGCTATTGACGGTGGAGAGCGACAAAGCCTCGATGGAGATACCGTCGTCGCATGCAGGGGTGGTGAAGGGGGTGTCGGTGAGGGTGGGGGATGTGGTGAATGAGGGGGCGGTGATTTTGTCGATGGAGGTGGAGGGCGTGGCGGCTGCACCGGAAGTTGCGGCGGCGGTCGCACCCCCACTCCAACCCTCCCCCAGCGGCGGAGGGAGTGTTGCGACGCCGCAGGCGGCGCAGTTCGAAAGTTCGGTCGATATCGAAGCCGACCTCGTCGTCGTCGGCGCCGGCCCGGGCGGCTACTCCGCCGCGTTCCGAGCCGCCGACCTCGGCATGAAGGTCGTGCTGATCGAGCGCTTCGCCACCCTCGGCGGCGTCTGCCTCAACGTCGGCTGCATCCCGTCGAAAGCGCTGCTGCACGTGGCCGCGGTGATGGACGAGGTCAAGCACTTCGACAGCTACGGCATCACCTTCGCGCCGCCGCAAATCGACCTCGCGAAGCTCAAGACGCACAAGGAAAAAGTTGTCGGCAAGCTGACCGGTGGGTTGGCTGCGATGGCGAAGATGCGCAAGATCACGGTGCTGCAGGGCACGGCTGCGTTCCTCGATCCGTTCCACATCGGCGTTGCGCTCGAGAAGGGCGGCAAGCAGACCGTCGAGTTTAAGCAAGCCATCATCGCGGCCGGCTCCGAGGCGGTGAAGCTGCCCTTTTTGCCGAAAGACGACCCGCGCGTCGTCACCTCGACCGGTGCGCTCGAATTGCGCCAGAGCCCGAAGCGGATGTTGATCGTCGGCGGCGGCATCATCGGGCTCGAAATGGGCACGGTGTACTCGACGCTCGGTGCGCGGCTCGATGTGGTCGAAATGCTCGACGGCCTGATGCAGGGCGCCGACCGCGACCTCGTCAAAGTGTGGCAAAAGATGAACGCGCCGCGCTTCGACAACATCATGTTGAAGACCAAAACCGTCGGCGCCGAAGCCACTAAAGACGGCATCCTCGTCAAGTTCGAGAACGCGGACGGCTCACCGGCGGCGGTCAAGGAACAGCTCTACGACATGGTGCTGCAAGCCGTCGGCCGCGTGCCCAACGGCAAGCGCATCGGTGCCGAGAAGGCCGGCGTGACCGTCACCGACCGCGGCTTCATCCCGGTCGACATCCAGATGCGGACCAACGTGCCGCACATCTTCGCGATCGGCGACATCGTCGGCCAGCCGATGCTGGCGCACAAGGCGGTGCACGAGGCGCACGTGGCGGCCGAGGTGGCCGCTGGTGACACGAAGACAGCCTTCGACGCGCGCGTGATCCCGAGCGTGGCCTACACCGACCCCGAAGTCGCGTGGGTCGGCATCACCGAAGACGAAGCCAAGGCGCAAGGCATCGATGTCAAGAAAGGCTTGTTCCCGTGGAACGCCTTGGGCCGCGCGATCGCCAACGGTCGTGACGAGGGCTTCACGAAGCTGCTGTTCGACGCGACCACGCACGCCATCGTCGGCGGTGGCATCGTCGGCACGCATGCCGGCGACATGATCGGCGAGCTCGCGCTGGCAATCGAGATGGGCGCCGATGCGTTCGACATCGGCAAAACGATCCACCCGCACCCGACGCTAGGGGAGAGCATCGGCTTGGCGGCCGAAGCCTTCGAGGGCGCCTGCACCGATTTGCCGCCAGTGAAGCGATAGGGCGGTTGCAAGCGTCCACGAAAAAGGAGCCTCGCGGCCCCATTTCTTCATCGTGCGCTGAACTCGCTCAGGGCTTGCGCGGCGCAACCGGCGCGATGGGCGCGGGAACAGGCACCGGTTGCGCCTGACCTTGCCCCTGAGAAACGTACTCCGTAGCTGAAGCTGAGAATGCATTCAAGGAGTACGACAGATGAGCAAGCAAGACGGAACGAATCGGCGGGCGCGGTGCACGGTGGAGGTCAAGCTCGAGGCCGTGAGGCTGGTCAAGGCCGGGCAGGAAGCGTCGGTGACGGCGCCGTGTGCTTGGGGTACCCAAGCAGACCCTGAGCAACTGGGCGGCCGTTGTCAAGGCAGTTGTCGCGTGAGTTGAAGATCAAGCCGCCTTTCGATCGACTTGGATGTTGTTGTTGATCGGTTTGTCGGGATTGAGGTGGACCACCTCGATACGGGTCCAGTTTCGAGTTTCGCCTGACCATCGACGGGGATGTCGATCGCGTGCTGCTGCGTAGACCGCGACCCGGTCGTTGAGCAGAGATCGATCGATCTGCTGATGGCGCTGATGCGGGGTGACGAAGCCGATCGCGCTGTGGCGGTGTTCGTGGTTGTACCAATGCACGAGCTGCGTCACCCAGCGGCGCGCGTGCCGAAGGCTCTCCAGCGGTTTGACCGGCAACTGCGGCCGGTACTTCAGCGTCCGGAACAAGGCCTCGGAGAAGGGGTTGTCGTTGCTCACGGCCGGCCGACTTCGAGAGCCCGCCACGCCGAGCCGCTGCAGCGTGGCCAGCATCGCCTCGCCCTTCATGGGTGACCCGTTGTCGGAGTGCAGCGTGAGTTGCTGCGGGGCGATCCCCTGCCGCGCGCAGATGAGTGCTCGCCCGCAGGTCGCCATCGTCGCTCGCCGCAGATCGTTGGCAGCGTTGCACGGTGCGTTCGCTCAGGCCGATCTGTGTGCACGCGAGCTTCAACC
>ENA-OBIO01000092-OBIO01000092.1-metagenomes-genome-assembly--contig:-NODE-92-length-57690-cov-6.34384_pt1 | contig 57690 bp, 51 predicted proteins | sample MGYA00153383_OBIO01 | MGnify analysis MGYA00153383 | reverse complement strand
GGGTTGCGCCAAGCGGCGTGACAAGCGAGCCAGCGCAGCACTGGCACTGCGCAAGCCGATCGCGGCAAATCGCAAAGCGGCTTCACGGGCGGAGCGCGGTGCTTCGACGCTGCCAGCGCGGGGATATTTCAAGCTCGACATGGTGATGTCCTTAGAGGTGGGCGCGGGTCGCCCGCGCGCGTTTCATGGGCTGTGTTCTTTCAACCGATCGAGTTCGCGCATCAGCGAACGCCCAGCGTGCTGCCGCATCGAGCGGCCACCGGGCTGGTGGCTGCCGGCACGGCGAAACCGGGCATGCGCCACGAGCGGATTGCGGGGCTTGAGCGTGGTGTTGGCGATGGTCTTCATGGACGTTCTCCTGGTGGCGGGGAGCAAACCAAAATTGCAAACAGCCTGTGGCGCTGAGCGCAACCCAAGCCGTGTGACGACGATCGCGTCGCGGCGACGCAACAGTCGTGGCGGTCAACCCGGTACTGCAGGTTGGACCCACCTGGCGTGCCCATCGCCGTCACGGCGAATCATCGCCTGAAACTTGCGCAAATGATAAACATTTGATTATCTTGCGCAAGGGGTCTTGCGCAGATTTTTCAAGGGGTGTTGCGCCGATGAAAATTCAGCGCTTCGGCTTCAGCGGCTTCACCGCCGCTTGCGTCATGTTCCACAGGTCGCGGCCGTCGTCGGCAGGCGCCGCGGGTCGAGTGGCGCTGGGTTTGGCGGTGGTCGCCGGGTTGGGGGTCAGCACCTCGCCGAGCAGATCGAGCAAGCGCGCGCGGGCGCGTTGCGGGTGGCGGCGGTAGTAGCTCAACACGAGGCCGACGATGAAGCGCTCGTCGTCGTCTTGCGGCACGTTGCGCTGGCGGTCGTCGTCGATCACGGCGAGCGTGGCGGGTGAGACGCGCGCGCCGGGCTGAGGAGCGTTGTTGCCCGAACTGTTCGCCACGGCGTCGTCGCCGCGGTTCGCCTCATTGCCGGCCCATGCATGCGGGCCGTGGTGCGCGTCCATCCAGCCGACAGGCTTTTTGCAGAGCTGCTCGAACTGGCGCGCAAGCCGCTCGCCGATCTGGCGCGAGCGGCCCTTGATCTGGCTCCAGTAGCTCGGCTGGATCTGAAGCCGCTCTGCGAACCGCCCTTCGAGGCCGCGCAAGGTGGCGGCGTCGGCGTGCTTGACGGTCGCGTGGACGAATTCGTCGAAGAGGAGCAGGGCGTTCGCGAGGCGAATCTGTGCGACATCGCGCGGGCCGGGGTTCATGTCGCAGATGATAAAGCGCCGTTGTGCAGGCACGACTTCAGTGGAAAATCGCCGTACACCCGAACTTTGCTCAGGACGCGATCGATGACCACGCTCGGAACTCCCCTCTCGCCCAACGCCACCAAAGTGATGCTGCTGGGCAGCGGCGAGCTCGGCAAAGAGGTGCTGATCGCGCTGCAGCGGCTCGGCGTCGAGACGATCGCGGTCGACCGCTACGCCAATGCGCCAGGCCAGCAGGTGGCGCACCACGCGCGCACCATCACGATGAGCGACCCGGCGCAACTCAAGGCACTGATCGAAGCCGAAGGAGCGACGCCCGAGCGCCCAATGCTGGTCGTGCCCGAGATCGAGGCGATCGCAACCGGCATGCTCGAAGCGCTCGAAGCCGCCGGCGTGGTGCGCGTGATCCCGACCGCGCGCGCGGCCCGGTTGACGATGGACCGCGAAGGCATCCGCCGCCTCGCGGCCGAGACGCTCGCGCTGCCGACCAGCCCGTACCGATTCTGCGATTCACTCGCCGAGTTGCAGGCGGCGATCGATGGCGAGATCGGTTACCCGTGCATCGTCAAGCCGGTGATGAGCAGCTCCGGCAAGGGCCAGAGCCGACTCGATGGCCCGGCTGATGTAACCAAGGCCTGGGACCACGCGATGGCCGGCGGCCGCGTCAGTCGCGGCCGCGTCATCGTCGAGGGCTTCATCGATTTCGACTTCGAGATCACCCTGCTGACGGTGCGCGCACTCGGCGAAAACGGCCAGGTCGAAACGCATTTTTGCGAGCCGATCGGCCATGTGCAGGTGCATGGCGACTACGTCGAAAGCTGGCAGCCGCACGCGATGCGCCCGGCCGCGCTGGCGCGCTCGCGCGACATCGCCAAAGCAGTCACCGACAACCTCGGCGCCGCGCCGGACGGTAAGCCCCAAGGGCTGGGCGTGTTCGGCGTCGAACTCTTCGTCAGGGGCGACAACGTGTGGTTCAGCGAGGTCTCGCCGCGCCCGCACGACACCGGCATGGTCACGATGGTCACGCAGTGGCAAAACGAGTTCGAGTTGCATGCCCGCGCGATTCTTGGCTTGCCGGTCGACACCGCATTGAAGAGCCCGGGCGCGAGCGCGGTAATCTACGGCGGGGTCGATGCGGTCGGGCTGGTGTTCGACGGCATCGATGCGGCGCTGCGCGTGCCGGGCACCGAGTTGCGCCTGTTCGGCAAGCCCGAAAGTTTCGTCAAGCGCCGCATGGGTGTGGCGCTCGCGTTCGATGCCGATGTCGAGGTGGCACGCCGCCGTGCGAAGCAATCGGCGGCCTGCGTGAAGCCGCGCGCGGCATGAAGGCCTCGTGAGGCTCGCTCGATGATCTTGACTGCATGACCCAGGAGAACGACACATGACAACCAACGGATGGTGGGTGCTGATCGGCGCGGCGCTGCTCGCCGGTGCGGCCGCCGGCGGGTGGCTCGCGATGCGCTTTGCACGCGCGCGCCACGCCGCGCAAATACGCAAGGCGAACGACGAGCTACAGCAAAAATTCTCGGCCACGATCGACCAGCTGCGTGCCGCCCAGGTACGTGCCCAGACCGAACTAGAGCAAGCGCGCAACTCGTTCAAGCGCCAACTCGCGGTGGCGGCCGACGAGCCGCGCGCCGCCGCGGCACGCGCCGAAGAGCGTCTGCGCGCGGCCTACGACGAGATGGACCGCATGCGCCGCGACGGCAAGCCGCCCGACACCACCAGCCCCGAGCTCAACGACGGCTTCGCCGCGACTCGTCCGATGCGCGACGGCATGTAGCTCCGCGATTCACTCCTCGTCCATCACCCGGTACTGCCCCACCAACACCACCTGCGCCGAAGGCGGCACCGCTTGATGGTGGCTCGGCTCCAGTGTGTAGCGGCCTTGGCCGCCGGTCATGCCGTTGAGCCGCGCTTGGTAGTTCGACAGCTCGGACAACGGCACCTGCCCGTTCACCACGTACGCGCCGCCGGCAAGCGCCTGCGTGCCGTTGACCTGGCCGCGCTTGGCCGAGAGGTCGCCGGTCACGTCGCCGATGCTGTGCTTGGGCGCCGTGATCTCGATCTTCACGATCGGCTCGAGCACGATCGGGTGTGCCTTTTTCACCGCGTCGATGAACGCCTTGCGTCCGGCGGTCGCGAATGCGATGTCTTTCGAGTCGACGCTGTGCGACTTGCCGTCGTACACGATCACGCGCACGTCCACCAACGGGTGCCCGGCGATCACGCCCGAGTCGAGCACCGAACGCACGCCTTTTTCTACCGCCGCGATGTACTGAGTCGGGATCGTGCCGCCTTTGACCCGGTCGACGAACTCGAAGCCGGCGCCGCGCGGCAGCGGCTCGATGCGCAGGAACACTTCGCCGAACTGGCCGGCGCCGCCGCTCTGCTTTTTGTGCCGGTGGTGGCCCTCGGCCGGCGCGGTCACCGTTTCGCGGTAAGCGATGCGCGGCGCGCGCGTGACGACCTCGCACTTGTAGACCTCGTTCATGCGCTCGAGCAGCGTGCGCAGGTGCAACTCGCCCAAGCCGTAGACAACGGTCTCGTTGGTCGCGATCACGTGCTCGACCTTGAGGCACGGGTCTTCGTCGACCAGCTTTTGCAGCACCTCCCACATGCGCTGCTCGTCGCCGCGGCGCTTCGGCTCGATCGCCAGGCCATGCACCGGCTCGGGGAACGGCAGCGGGCGCAGGTGCAGGTGATCGTCTTCGGCGGCGTCGTGCAGCACTGCGTCGAAATGCATTTCGTCGACCTTCGCGACCGCGCAAATGTCGCCCGGCACGCCCTTGACCACTTCGACGTGATCCTTGCCCTGCAGCATGAACAGGTGGCCGACCTTGAACGGCTTGCGGCCGTCGCCGATGTAGAGCTGGCTGTCGCGCGTGACCGTGCCCTGGTGAATGCGGAACACCCCCATCTTGCCGACGTAAGGGTCGACCGTGATCTTGAACACGTGCGCGATCACGTGCCGGTCGGGATCGGTCACTGCATGCAGGGCTTTGGCGGTCGCGCCTTCGCCTTTCAAGAACTGCGGCGCATTGCCTTCGGCCGGGTTCGGCATCAGCGCCTCAACCACATCGAGCAATTCGGCCACGCCGGCGCCGTTGCGCGCCGAGACGAAGCAGATCGGAATCAGGTGACCCTGCCGCAGCGCTTCTTCGAGCGGCGCGTGCAACTCGCGCGGGTCGACATCGCCGTCGTTCAGGTAGCGCTCGACGAATCTGGGGTCGACCTCGACCACCTGCTCGACGAGCGCGCGATGCGCCGCCTCGACGGATGAAAAATCGACCTCGGCGCCCGGCACCGGCAGCGGGTTGAAGAAGCAGTCGACGACCTTCGTGCCGCCCGCCGCCGGCAAGTTCAGCGGCAGGCATTCCTTGCCGAACACCGCCTGGAGCTGCTGCACCAAGCCCGCCAGATCGACACCTGCCGCGTCGATCTTGTTGACGATGACCATGCGGCACAGCTGTCGCACTGCGGCCCACCCCATCATCCGCGTGCTCATCATCTCGATGCCGGTGCTCGCGTTGATGACGACCGCGCAGGTGTCGACCGCCTCCAGCGCCGTCATCGACTGCCCGACGAAATCGACATAGCCGGGCGTGTCGATCAGGTGAATGCGTGCGCCTTTGTGCGTGAGGTGCAGCACCGCAGAGTTCAGCGAGTGCTGGGCGCGGCGCTCAATCGGATCGAAGTCGCTCACAGTCGTGCCGCGCTCCAGGCTGCCGGGCGCGCCGATCGCGCCGGCCTGGCAGAGCAGCACCTCCGCCAGGCTGGTTTTGCCTGCGCCGGTCTGGCCGACCAGCGCGAGGGTTCGGATGGCTTGGATGTCGGCGTGTGGGTTCGGCTGCGGCATGGCGCTGTCTCCTTGGGGGCGCGCTTGCGCTCGCTTGCGTCGCGTGCCAGTGCGAAGCGGCTGGCTTCGTGCGAAAGAGCCTAAGGGATAGCAGTGCACGCGGCAATCGGTGCTCGCGGCAGCGGCGGGTATCTAAAATGCGCCGCATTCACCCGGTGATGCAAGACGTGAACCGCTACATCTCTCAACCCGCCGGTGAAACGGCCGATCTGCACGGTGTTCAGCCACGGTTCGCCGTGGCTGTCAGCGTCGCCGTGGTCGTGGTGTGGGCGCTCTGGGCGGCGTACTTCAACACCGCGCAGTTCGGCGACAACATCGAGCAGTTCAACTGGGCACAGAGCCTCGAGCTCGGCTACCACAAGCACCCGCCGCTGCCTTCGTGGTTGCTCGGCTCGGTGATCAAACTGTTCGGACCGTCGATCTATTGGGCCTACGTGCTCGCCGCACTGTGCTTGATCGGCACCGCGATTTTCACGTGGCTGATTGGGCGCGAGTTGGTCGGCGATCGCGTCGCCGCTGCGGGTTGCCTGCTGTGGGGGCTGAACATGACCTTCTCGCAGCGCGCGCAGCTCTACAACCACAACACGGTGCTGGTGCTGTGGTTCGCCGCGACCACCTGGTTCGCAATGCGCGCGTGCCGGGCGCAGCGCACCGCGCCGCTCTGGTGGCTCGCGACCGGCCTTGCGGCCGGCGCGGCCACCTTGTCGAAATACCAGGCGGTGGTGCCGCTGGCGGGGCTGTTGCTCGCGCTTGCCTGGTCGGGCCGGCTGAAGCGACCCGCGCAGTGGGGCGGCATGCTGGGAGCGATCGTCGCAATGGTGGCGGTGTGCGCGCCGCACGCTGTGTGGGTCGCACAGCATCATTTCAGCACGCTGCGTTACGCCTCCGAGGCGATCGTCACTTCAAGCCTGGGCCAGCGGCTCGGCTTCATTGTTTCGTTCGCCGCGAACCAGCTGCGGCTGTGGTCCCCGGCGCTGCTGGCGATCGCGTTGTACGCGGGCTGGGCTCGGCTCTCCCCGAAGGTGGTGGCCCGCCGCGCCGGCGAGACGGCGCCCGATTTGTCGATCTGGATGGTCGGCCTGCTGTGGGTCGGTCTCGCCGTGCTGGTCGTGATGGCGCTGGCTGCCGGAGCCAGCCTGCGCAACCACTGGGGCGTGCAGGCGCTGCAGTTCTTTTGCATCTGGCTCGCGTGGCGTTGGGATCGAAACCGACCCATCGACATGACGCGCGTCGTTTGCGTCGCGCTCGCCGTACACGTCGCGAGCCTCGCCTGGTACGCCAGCGAGCACCGCGACCCCACGGCCGTGCTGGCCAAGCGGCGCATCGACACGATGTACCCGGCGCGCCGCCTCGCCCTCGCGGCGGTCGCGCACTGGACGCAGTCGACGAAATGCCCGCTTCATTACGTCGCCGGTAACACATTCGATGCGGGGCTGGTGTCTCTCTACTCGGGTGGCAGCCTCAAAGTGTTCGACTCCGAATCGGCGACCCCGTGGGTGCGCGCCGAAGACGTGCGCCGCCGGGGCGCTATCTACGTGCTCGACGACGACGACGTGGTGCCCACCGGCGTGACCAACGTGATACTTTTCGACGTCGTCCCCGGCGACCGGCACGGCCGGCCGGCAAAGACGATCAGGCTCGGCGTGTTGCCGCCCGCATTGCCCTGCACAGCAGCAGGCAACGTCTACTGAAACGCCACCTCCGCAAAGCTCCTCAGCTTGCGGCTGTGCAGCTGATCGACCCCCGCCTCGCGCAGCAACTCGATCGCGCGAATGCCGATGCGCAGGTGCTGGTCGACGCGCTCGCGGTAGAAGTGGTTCGCCATGCCGGGCAGCTTGATCTCGCCGTGCAGCGGCTTGTCGCTCACGCACAGCAAGGTGCCGTAGGGCACGCGAAAGCGAAAGCCGTTGGCCGCGATCGTGGCGCTTTCCATGTCGAGCGCGATCGCGCGGCTTTGGCTGAAGCGGCGCTCCGGCGTGCTCGCGGCGTGGTGCGAGGGCAGCAGCTCCCAGTTGCGGTTGTCGGTGCTCGCGACGGTGCCGGTGCGCATGATGCGTTTGAGTTCGTAGCCCCTCAGCTGCGTGATTTCTTCGACCGCCGCCTCGAGCGCGACCTGCACCTCGGCCAGCGCGGGAATGGGCACCCACAGCGGCAGTTCTTCGTCGAGCACGTGGTCCTCGCGAACGTAGCCGTGGGCGAGCACGTAGTCGCCGAGCTGCTGCGTGTTGCGCAGGCCCGCGCAGTGGCCGAGCATCACCCACGCATGCGGGCGCAGCACGGCGATGTGGTCGGTGATGGTCTTCGCGTTGGCCGGGCCCACGCCGATGTTGACCATCGTGATGCCGCTGCCGTCAGCGCGCACCAGGTGGTAGGCCGGCATCTGCGGCAGGCGCGGCGGTGCGGCGCCGAGGTCGTCGCCCAGCAACGGCGGCAGGCCCTTGCGGCGCGTGATCACGTTGCCCGGCTCAACAAACGCGACGTAGTCTTGCGCGCGCGATTCACTGGCCATGGTCTCGTGCCCGAGCCGCACGAACTCGTCGATGTAGAACTGGTAGTTCGTGAACAGCACGAAGTTCTGAAAGTGCTCCGGCGCAGTGCCGGTGTAGTGGCGCAGGCGATGCAGCGAGTAGTCGACCCGCGGCGCGGTGAACAGCGACAGCGGATGCGCTTCGCCCGGGCCGGTCTCACGCGTGCCGTTGGCGATGCCGTCGTCCATCGCGTTGAGGTCCGGCAGGTCGAAACGGTCGCGCATCAGCAGGCGGCGCTCGGCTGTCAGGCTGCCTTCGATGTGGTCGTTGTCGGCGAGCGAAAAGTGCACAGGGATGGGCTGCGCGCTCGTTCCCACTTCGAGCGACACGTGGTGGTTTTTCAGCAGCAGACGGAACTGTTCGAGGTAGTAGCTCGCGAACAGTTCGGGCCGCGTCAACGTGGTCTCGTAGGTGCCGGGGCCGGCGACGAAACCGTAGCTCAGGCGCGAGTCGGCACGCGCGACCGTGTCGGTGCGCACACGCACGAACGGATAGCAGGCGCGCACGTGCTCGGCCATGCTGTCGCCCGCGACGAACGCCTGCAGCGCGCCGCGCAGGTGTTGAACACTGCCGTCGTAGATTGCACGCACTTGCGCGAGCGCGGCGGCGGGGTCGTTGAAGGCCGCGGGTGCGACGTAATTCGGGACGACTGACATGGTTTGCCTTCTTGTTTGTGTGGCGTCATTTTCGCCGATGGCGCAGCCGCTCGGTGGTGGGGCGGTCGGGCTTTCACGGCGCCAGACGAGCCGTCATCATGCGCGCCCGTACACTGAAACAAGCACAAACGGTGCGTGGAGCATGGCGATGAAAGTGTTGGTTCTCGGCAGTGGCGTGATCGGTGTTTCGGCGGCCTACCAGCTCGCGATGGCGGGCCACGAGGTGACGGTGATCGACCGCCAGCCCGCGGCAGCGTTGGAAACCAGTTATGGCAACGCCGGCGAGGTTTCGCCCGGCTATTCGGCGCCGTGGGCCGGGCCCGGCGTGCCGATCAAGGCGATCAAGTGGTTGCTGATGCAGCACCGGCCGCTGGTGATCCGCCCCACCGTCGACCTGAACCTCGTGCGCTGGGGCGTGGCGATGCTGCGCAATTGCACGACCGCGCGCTACGAGCTCAACAAGGGCCGCATGGTGCGGCTGGCCGAATACAGCCGCGATTGTTTGAAAGAGCTGCGTGCGCAAACCGGCATCCGCTACGACGAGCGCATGCAAGGTACGTTGCAACTGTTTCGCACCCAAGACCAGCTCGACGGCACAGCCGCCGACATCGCGATCCTGAAGCGCTACGGCGTGGGCTTCGAACTGCTCGACCGCGAAGGCTGCATTCGCCATGAGCCCGCACTCGCGAACGTGCGCGACAAATTCGTTGGCGGCCTGCTGCTGCCCGGCGACGAAACCGGTGACTGCTTCAAATTTACCCAAAACCTCGCCGCGCTGGCGGTGAAGCAGGGCGTGCAGTTCCGCTACGGCACGCCCATCAAGAAACTGGTGCTGGCGGGCAAGCAGATCGACGGCGTCGTCACCGGTTCGGGCACGCTCAAGGCCGACGCCTACCTGGTCGCACTCGGCAGCTACTCGCCGCTGCTGCTCAAGCATGTCGGCATCCTGATTCCGGTGTATCCGGTCAAGGGCTACTCGATCACCGTGCCGATCACCGACCCTGGGTGCGCGCCCGAATCGACCGTGATGGACGAGAGCCACAAGGTCGCGGTCACGCGCCTGGGCGACCGCATCCGCGTCGGCGGCACGGCGGAGCTCGCCGGCTACAACCTGCGCCTGCACGACGCGCGCCGCCACACGCTCGAGCACGTGGTCACCGACCTGTTCCCGCGCGGCGGTGATGTCAAGCGCGCCGAGTTCTGGTGCGGCCTGCGCCCGATGACGCCCGACGGCACACCGGTTATCGGCGCCACGCGGCTGCCCAACCTCTACCTCGCCACAGGCCACGGCACGCTCGGCTGGACCATGGCCGCCGGCACCGGCCGCGTGATGGCCGACGTGATTTCGGGCCGCCCGCCGGGCATCGACATGAACGGCCTGACGATCGACCGCTACCCGAACGCCTACGCCTGACTGCATTCGACGAAGCGCTCAAGGCTTTGGCGTCAGCACGGTCGTCAGCCGGTCGTCGACGCCTTCGATGCGCTCCAGCTTCGGGTAGCGCAGCCCGCCTTTGTAGGCGATCGCTACGGTGCGGTAGTGGTCGCCGTCTTTGACCAGCAACTGGATCGGCGCAGCGCCCGACTTCGCTTCGGTGATCGCTGCCTTGAGCCGATCGGCTTCGTAGGCGAGGCCGTTCACCGCGACCAGCATCACTGCGCTGCTCAGCCCGGCCTCGAACGCGGGGCTGCCCCAGCGCACGCCGCGCACTGCGCTTTCCTTGCCCACGCTGAAGCCCAGCGAGTACGAGAAGTCTTCGTAGTGGCGTTGCGCCATCGAGCCCTTGGTGGCGCTGTTCGGCTCGTCGCTCCAGCCGAGGCGCCAGCCCGAGCGTTCGAGGCCCTTCAGCAAGCCGGCGCTTGAGTGCGTGTCGAGCCGCTCGCGCAGGAAGCGCGCCCACTCGTGCGGCTGCACGGCGTTGAGTGCAGCGACCACGTCGTCGAAGGTGTAGGTCAACGGCGAAAAATCGGCAGCCGCGCGACCCGGCGCAGCGCCGAAGAACGCACGTGCGAAGTCGTCGAGCGAGCGCTGGCCGCCCGAGGCGTCGCGGATCAGCATGTCGGCTTCGAGCCAGACCATCACCATCTCGTCGTAGTAGTCGCTGCCGCGCTGCCAATCGCGCCAGTCGTGGCCTTCCTGGCGGTCGCCCATCACGGCTTCGTTGGTCGTGTCCTGCAGCTTGCGCCAGTCGCGGCCCTTTTGCGCTTGCAGCCATGCGGCGGTGTCCGCGAGGCTGTCGCGCATCTCGGCGATCGGCACCAGGCCCGAGCGCGCGGCCAGCACGTCGCCCCAGAACTGCGTTTGGCCTTCGTACACCCACAGCAGCGAATCCTGCATCGGCGTGTTGGTGTTGCGTGTGCTGAGATCGGCCGGGCGGCGGAACTTGCCGTTCCATGAATGTGTGTACTCGTGCGCCAACAGATCGCGGCCCACCGATGTCTTGGCCCATTCCTTGAAGTAGCCCGGCGACACGCCGTTCTCGCTCGACTGGTGGTGCTCCAGCCCGATCCCGCCGAAGGGTTCGCTGATGGCGAGCAGGAAGTCGTAGTGCGCGTAGTGGCGCGCGCCGAAGAGCTTGTCGGCCTGCGTCACCAGCGCGCGGTGCGCTGCCAGCTGCTCGGGCGTCATTTTGATTTCTTCGGGGTTGTCCCCCATGACGTTCAGGGACACCGGCGTACGGCCGTTCGTGGCCGCCTCGGGGTCGAGGTCGACGCGCGCCATGTGCTTGCCGGCGAACACCGGCGAGTCGATCAGGGTCTCGACGCTGACCGGCTCGAACTCGGTCGTCGCGCCCTTCTGGCCAGCGGCCCGCAGCGCGCTGCCGATCTGCCAACCCTCGGGCAGGCGCAGGCTGGGCTTCACGGTGATGCGGCTGTCGTCGTAGCCAGCCGGGTACAGCAGCACCGCGTTCCACTGCACGTTGAGCATCTCGGGCGTGACGACGACGCGGCCGCTCTTGCTGTCGACCGGCGAAAGTTGCTGGAACTCGATGTCGAGCGTGCTCGCGCCGGCCGGCACGTCGAGCGTGAACGCGTACACGTCGAGCGGATCGCGCTTCCACGCGAGCGGCTTGCCACCAGTGCTGAACTTCAACCCGGCGAGTTCGCCGACGCGGCCGGTCGGGCCGTGGTTGCCGGGCAGCCACTGCGGGTAGTGCAGCCGCAGCGGGCCGGGCACGACCGGCACGGTTTCGCGGACGCGAAAGATGCGCCGGTCGAGGTCGGTCGCGTCGACCTGCAGCGTCAGTGTGCCGGGGTATGGCGCGTCGGTGAGGGCTTGGGGTGCCTGGGCAGTGACCGTGGCGTGGATCAGCAAGCCCAGCAAGGCAGCGCTCGTGACGCGGCCCAGAGGCGGGAGGTGCATAAACATCGGGGTGGTGAAGTTGGCGGCGCTTAGCGCGGAGCCGCGACCATACGTCATCGAGCGCAGTTCGCTTTCGCTACAGTGGCCTGCCAGGAGACAAGCGATGCCACAACTAGAGATTCGCGCGCCGATGGCCTGCACCGTGGTCGAGGTGTCGGTCGCGGCCGGCCAGTCTGTGCGCGCCGGCCAGACGCTGGCCGTGATCGAGGCGATGAAAATGGAGCACGAGATTCGCGCCGAGGCTGATGCGCTGGTGCTGAGCGTGGGCGTTCGCGTGGGTGAAGTGGTCGTCGAGGGCGAGTCGTTGATGCGGCTCGAGCTCGCCGAGCATCGCAGCCCTCACCCCGGCCCTCTCCAGCCCGCGGGAGAGGGCCGGGGTGAGGGTGCCGGCCCGCGCGCCGATCTGCAAGAAGTACTCACCCGACACGCCTTCACGCTCGACGCCCAGCGCCCCGAGGCCGTCGCCAAACGCCACGCGCTCGGCTTCCGCACGGCGCGCGAGAACCTGGCCGACCTGTGCGATGCCGGCAGCTTCATCGAATACGGTGCGCTCGCGATCGCGGCGCAGCGCACCCGCCGCAGCGAGGCCGACCTGATCGCCAACACGCCGGCCGACGGCATGGTCAGCGGCATCGGCAGCATCAACGGCACGCTGTTCGGCGACGAGCAAGCGGGTGCGCAGAAGACGCGCTGCGTCGTGATGGCCTACGACGCAACCGTGCTCGCCGGCACGCAAGGCATGCGCAACCACCAGAAGACCGACCGCATGCTCGGCATCGCGTTGGCGCAAAAGCTGCCGGTCGTGCTGTTCGCCGAGGGCGGCGGCGGGCGGCCGGGCGATGTTGATATGCCCATCGTCGCCGGCCTGCATGTGCGCAGCTTCGCGAGCTACGCGCGGCTGAGCGGGCAGGTGCCGGTGGTCGGCATCGTCGCCGGCCGCTGCTTCGCCGGCAATGCCGCGCTGCTCGGCTGCAGCGACGTGATCATCGCGACCCAGCGCAGCAACATCGGCATGGGCGGGCCGGCGATGGTCGAGGGCGGCGGGCTCGGCGTGTTCACGCCCGAGCAGATCGGCCCGAGCGGCGTGCAATCGGCCAACGGCGTGATCGATCTGCTGGTCGAAGACGAAGCCGCGGCGGTCGCGGCCGCGCGGCAATACCTCGCGTACTTCCAGGGCGCGACGACCGAGTGGTCGACCGCCGACCCGGTGCTGCTGCGTGAAGCGTTGCCCGAGAACCGCGTGCGCGCCTACGACATGCGTGCCGTGATGCGGCTGGTTGCCGACACCGGCTCACTGCTGGAGCTGCGCGCCGGCTTTGGCGCCGGCATCTTCACCGCGCTGGCGCGCATCGAAGGCAAGCCGATCGGGCTGATCGCAAGCAACCCGGCGCACCTCGGCGGCGCGATCGATGCCGACGCCGCCGACAAGGCCGCGCGCTTCATGCAGTTGTGCAACGCGCACGGCCTGCCGCTGGTCTCGCTCGTCGACACGCCGGGTTTCATGGTCGGGCCCGAGACCGAGGCGCAGGCGCAGGTGCGTCACGTGAGCCGCATGTTCGTCGCCGCGGCGCATTTGCGCGTGCCGTTTTTCGCGGTGGTGCTGCGCAAGGGTTACGGGCTGGGTGCGATGGCAATGACCGGCGGCGGCTTCCACGAGCCGGTGTTCACGGTTGCGTGGCCGAGCGGCGAGTTCGGCGCGATGGGCCTCGAAGGCGCGGTGCGGTTGGGCTATCGCAAGGAGCTCGCAGCGGTGCCGCCAGGGCCGAAACGCGACGCGCTGTTCGCGCAGCTTCTCGACGCGCAGTACGCGAACGGCAAGGCCATCAACATGGCCGTCACGCTCGAGATCGATGCCGTGATCGACCCTGCGACCACACGCGCCTGGCTCTCGCGCGGGCTGGCCTCGGCTCGTGTCGGTGCGCCCGTGCGGCCCGGCATCGACACTTGGTGAGGCTAGCGACGGGGCAAGCCCCGATACCGTCGTCGGCGGGCTGGCGGCGGCGCACCATCGGTGATTCGGGCGATCCTTCCTAGGGGTTCGCCTGTGCGTTGCGCCGAGCAACGTGACGGCAGAATCGCCTGATGGATTTCGCCGCTTCAACTCACCTCACCGACGACCGGCCGCAGGCTGCGCGCCGCGACCCGGGTTGAGCCCGGTGCAGATCACCGACCTCTCGGCGACCGCGCTTTCGGCGTCGATCCACGCGAGGGCCGTGTCGTGCCGCGAGGTGATGTATGCCTACCTCGCGCGCATCGCCCTGATGAACCCGGCCCACAACGCGCTCGTCAACCTGCGCGATGCCGACGAGCTGCTGCGCGAGGCCGACGCCTGCGACGTCGAACTCGCGCTGGGCCACTCCCGCGGCTGGATGCAAGGCGTGCCGCAGGCCATCAAAGACCTCGCGCCGGTCGCCGGCCTGCCGTTCACGATGGGCTCGCCGCTGCTGCGCAACTTCGTCCCGCGCGAAGACGGCTTGCTCGCGCAGCGCATGCGTGCCGCCGGCTGCATCGTCGTGGGCAAGAGCAACACGCCCGAGTTCGGCTTGGGCTCACACACGTTCAACGAGGTCTTCGGCGTCACGCGCAATGCCTACGACCCGAGCAAGTCGGCCGGCGGCAGCAGTGGTGGCGCGGCCGTGGCGCTGGCCACACGCATGCTGCCGGTCGCAGACGGCAGCGACTTCATGGGCAGCTTGCGCAACCCGGCCGGCTGGAACAATGTGTTCGGCCTGCGCCCCAGCCAAGGCCGTGTGCCGCAGTGGCCGGTGGCGGACGTGTGGGTCGCGCAGTTGGGCACCGAAGGGCCGATGGGCCGCACGGTCGAAGACGTGGCGCGGCTGCTCGACGTGCAGGCCGGTCCAGACGCACGCGTGCCGTTGTCGCTGCCCGCGCATGCGTCGTTCGCCGATGGCTTGAACCAGGTCGATGAGGCGAAGGCAAAGGTCGGCTGGCTCGGTGACCTGAACGGCTACCTGGCGATCGAGCCCGGCATCCTGGGGGTGTGCGAGCAGGCGTTGAGGCGCCTCGAGTCCGTCGGCTGCGCGGTCGAGCCGACCGCGCTCGGCCACTCGCCCGAGGCGGTGTGGGATGCCTGGCTGGTGTGGCGCCGGTGGCTCGTCGCTGGCCGCATCGCACCGCACCTTGTCAACCCCGCGAACCGTGCGCTGGTCAAGCCCGAAGCCTTGTGGGAGCACGACCAGGCCGCCGGCCTCACCGGCGCGCAGGTGCTGCAGGCGAGCGCGCAGCGCACGGCCTTCTACCAACACCTGCTGACCCTGTTCGAGCGCTTCGACGTGCTCGCGCTCCCCTGCGCGCAGGTCTGGCCCTTCGATGCCGATCTGCGCTGGCCCGCCCGGGTCGCCGGCCGCGCGATGGACACGTACCACCGCTGGATGGAAGTCGTGGTCTACGCCACCTTCGCCGGCCTGCCGTGCATCAGCGTGCCGGCCGGCTTCAGCGCAACGGGTTTGCCGATGGGCCTGCAGCTGATCGGCGAGCCGCAAGGCGATGCCGCACTGCTGCGGCTTGCACGGGCCTACGAAAACGCAGCGGACGAAGTGCTGCGCGTCAGGCCGCTGCTCAGGCCGTCAGCTTGAGGCCGACGATGCCGAGCATGATCAACCCGAGGCACGCCAGCCGCAGCGGCGAGGCCGAGTCGCCCATCAGCACGATGCCGAGAATAACGGTGCCGACGGTGCCGATGCCGGTCCAGACCGCGTACGCAGTGCCGACCGGCAGGTGCTTCATCGCCAAGCCGAGCAGCACGACGCTGGCGGCCATCGCGCCAACCGTGAGCACGCTGGGCACGGGCTTGCTGAAGCCTTCGGTGTACTTCAGGCCGATGGCCCACGCAACCTCGAACAGGCCGGCGAAGAAGAGGAGTGTCCAAGGCATGCGCTGGAGTCTAGCGGCAGGTAATTCAGGGAGGCACGATGAACGAAGCGACGAACACGCCCCGAGCGAACATCCGTGTCGGTGTCGGCGGCTGGACTTTCGAGCCCTGGCGCGACAACTTCTTTCCAAAAGGCTGGTCGCATGCGCGTGAGCTCGAATACGCGAGCCGCCGACTCACGGCAATAGAAGTCAACGGCACGTACTACAGCGCGCAGAAGCCGGCCACCTTCGCGAAGTGGCGCGACGAGACGCCCGACCATTTCATGTTTTCGCTGAAGGCCTCTCGCTACGCGACGAACCGGCGCGTGCTCGCCGAGGCGGGCGAATCGATCGAGCGTTTTGTCAACCAGGGCATCTCCGAGCTGGCGCACAAGCTCGGGCCGATCGTCTGGCAGTTCGCACCGACCAAGCGTTTCGAGCCGGGCGACTTCGAGGCGTTTTTGAAGCTGCTGCCAGCCAAGGTCGCCGGCGTGCCGCTGCGCCACGTACTCGACGTGCGCCACGAGAGCTTCGAGACCTCCGAGTACCTCGCGCTCGCGCGCCGCCACGGCATGGCGACCGCGTTCACCGATTCCGACGACTACCCGTCGTTTGCCGATGTCACCGGCGGTCTAATTTATGCGCGCCTGATGCGCACCGATGCGAAGTACGCCAAGGGTTGCCCGCCGTCGGTCTTCGCACAGCTCGCCGCGTGTGCGAAGGCCTGGCGCGACGGCGCCGAGCCGGCCGGGCTGCCGCGCATCGAGCCCGCAACCGTGTCGACCGCGGCACCGGCCGCGCCACGCAACGTGTTCATCTACTTCATCAGCGGCGCAAAAGAGAAAGCACCGGCAGCCGCGATGGCGCTCATCGAGGCGCTGGGTTGATGCCCTCGCGACAGGCGCCGCCGCCGCGCGGCGAGATACTCCGAGACCGCTTCACCAGCGCCCCGCACGCGGGCGAGTCCTGATGTCACAAGCCACCGATACCGTCGGCCCGCCGACGCCGTCCACGCTGGCCGCCGAGCGCCCGCCGCGCGCCGCAGCCACGATCGTCGTCGTGCGCAATGGCGCGGGCGGCATCGAGGTGCTGCTGTCGCGCCGCGCCGAGCGTGGTGACCACAACAGCGGCGCGTGGGTGTTCCCCGGCGGCATCGTCGACCCGGGCGACAGACAAGCCCACGGCTGCTGTGCCGGTCTCGACGACGCAGCCGCGAGTTCGCAGCTCGGCCTGCCGGCCCACGGGCTCGACTACTACATCGCCGCGGTGCGCGAATGCTTCGAGGAGTCGGGCTTGCTGTTCGCAACCGACCGCAGCGGCGAGCTCGTCGGCCTCGACGACGCGACCGGCTTGCAACCCACCGCCTGGCGTGGCCCGCTGCACCGCAACGAACGCCGGCTCGCCGAGATGTGTCGCGAGTTCGGTCTCACGCTCGCGCTCGACCGGCTCATTTACCTGAGTCACTGGCTCACGCCGCTCGCGCGGCCGAAGCGCTTCGACACGCGTTTCTTCATCGCCGCCGCGCCGGGCGGGCAGACGGCCGCGTTCGACGGCACCGAGATGGTCGAGCAGCTCTGGCTGCGCCCGGCCGATGCACTCGCGCGTGCGAACGAACTCAAGCTGATGACGCCGACGCAGAAGACGCTCGAACTCGTCGGCCGCTACGCCAATGTCGAGGCGCTGCTCGCGTGGGCCCGGGCGCCGCGCGAGGTCGCGTTGATCATGCCGCGCGTGGCCAACGGCACGCAGGGCATGCGCCCGGTGCTGCCCGATGAACCGGCCTTCGCCGAACTCGGCCGCATCGACCCGGCAGGCCACGGCAGCGGCTGCTACGACATTCAGGTCGCGACACCGGTGCGGCTGTCGCCGCGGCTGATTCGCGTGACCGCGAACAACGGCAGCCTGATGACCGGGCCGGGCACGAACACCTACCTCGTCGGCGGCGGTGCGACCAACGAATGGGCGGTGATCGACCCGGGCCCTCTCGACGAGGCGCATGTCGACGCGATCATGGCGGCCGCGCCGGGGCTGATCCGCTGGATTTTCGCGACCCACACGCACAACGACCATTCACCGGCTTGCGTGCCGTTGAAGGCGCGCACTGGCGCCACTGTGTACGGCCGCGTACCGGATCACAAAGAGTGGCAGGACACGAGTTTCGCGCCCGATGTGCACCTGGTTGGCAGCGAGCGTTTCGAGCTGCCCGCGCCAGAAGGGCTGACCACCACGCTGCATGTGGTCCACACGCCAGGCCACGCATCGAACCACCTCTGCTACCGCCTCGAGGAAGAGAAGCTGCTGTTCACTGGCGACCATGTGATGCAGCTCTCGACCGTGGTGATCAACCCGCCCGACGGCGACATGGCGGCCTACATCGGTTCGTTGCGCGCGCTCGCCGAACTCGATCTCGACTGGCTCGCGCCCGGCCACGGCTTCTTGATGGCGCAGCCGCAGCGGGCGATCGAAGGCATCGTCGCGCACCGGCTCAAACGCGAGGCCAAGGTCGTCAACGCACTGCGCGAGCTCGGTCCGGCCGATGCCGAGACGCTGCTCGCCCGCGTCTACGACGACGTCAAGCCGCAGCTGCTCGCGATGGCGTTGCGCTCGCTGCGCGCGCATCTGTACAAGCTTCGTGACGACGGCGTCGCGCGCGAAACCGACGGGCATTGGGCGCTTTCGAAGCGCTGAGTCGGTTCAGCCACCCGAGAGTGCGTTGGCGTCGTCGCCCGCTGCGGCGTCGAGATGCAGGGTGCAGTTGAGTAGGCTGACGAGGTGCGGCGGCGTGGCATCGAAAATGCTCAGGCTGGTGTTGCCGAGGTGTGCGGGCGGTGTCATGCCGGCATTCAATTGCACATGCGTCGCCAGCAGCGCGCGGATCACCAACCCGTGCGTGACGACGGCGAGCGTTGCCCCGGGTTCGATGCCGAGGGTTGCGTGCCGCAGTACGACATGCGCGAAGGCTTGTGCGACGCGCTGCTCGAACGCCGCCATGGATTCGCCGTTCGGCGGCGCCTCTTCCATCGTCAACGGATTGGTCGCCATGCCGTCGTACGGCTTGCCGCGCCAATCGCCGAAGTTGCGTTCCTGCAGCAGCGGCGTGGCCTCTGGCGCTGCGCCGGTGGCCGCCGCGATCGCTTGTGCAGTGCGCCGCGCACGCGGCAGGTCGCTGGTGACGATGGCACACACGTTCATCGCCGCCAGCCACCGCGCCAGTGCCTCGGCCTGCGCGATCCCGCGTGCGCTCAGCGGCGTATCGGCCGGTTGCAGCACGCGCGCGACGTTGAGCGCGGTTTCGCCATGGCGGATCAGCAGGATGGTCATCGGCTAGGGTCGGGCGCTACCGGGCATCGACTTTCGATGCGCGTCTCGCGCTGATCATCAATTTCAAAGGAGCCAGTATGTCGGACGCGGGTGATCGGTTCGCGGTCGTGCTCCTGCCCTCGGGCCGTTGCTTCGACGCGCCGGCCGGCATGCCGCTGCTGCAGGCAGCACGCGAATCGGGCTTGATCCTGCCGAGCTCTTGCCGCAATGGCACGTGCCGCACTTGCATCCGCCGGATGGTCAGCGGTCGCGTGCGCTACGCGATCGAGTGGCCGGGGCTGAGCGCGGAGGAAAAGGCCGAAGGCTTCATCCTGCCATGCGTTGCGATCGCCGAATCGGCGCTGGTAATCGAGGCCGTGCGGCTCGTCGCGATCAACGACGACGCCTGAGCCGGGTCTCGCCCCTACATGCTCCGCCGGTACTGCCCGCCCACCTCGAACAGCGCGTTCGTGATCTGCCCGAGAGAGCAGCAACGCACGGCGTCCATCAGCACTTCGAACACGTTCGCGTTGGCGATCACGGCGTCTTTCAACCGTTGCAGCATCGCCGGTGATTCGGCTGCGTGCAGGGTGTGGAACTCGGCGAGGCGCTTGAGCTGACTCTGCTTCTCGTCGTCGGTCGAGCGTGCGAGCTCGAGCGTGTCGGTGACCGGGTCGCCGTGTGGGTTGCGGAAGGTGTTGACGCCGACGATCGGGTACTCGCCGGTGTGCTTTTGCATCTCGTAGTGCATCGACTCTTCCTGAATTTTGCCGCGCTGGTAGCCGGTCTCCATCGCGCCCAGCACGCCGCCGCGCTCGGCGATTTTCTCGAACTCCTGCAGCACCATTTCTTCGACCAGTTCGGTCAGCTCATCGATGATGAACGAGCCCTGGTTGGGATTTTCGCATTTGGCCAGGCCCCACTCGCGGTTGATGATCAGTTGGATCGCCATCGCGCGGCGCACCGAGTCTTCGGTCGGCGTGGTGATGGCTTCGTCGAATGCGTTTGTGTGCAGTGAGTTGCAGTTGTCGTAGACCGCGATCAGCGCCTGCAAGGTTGTGCGGATGTCGTTGAACTGAATTTCCTGCGCGTGCAGTGAGCGGCCGCTGGTCTGTACGTGGTACTTCAACTTCTGCGAGCGCTCGTTGGCACCGTAGCGGTCGCGCATCGCCACCGCCCAGATGCGGCGCGCGACGCGGCCGAGCACGGTGTATTCCGGGTCCATGCCGTTGCTGAAGAAGAAGCTCAGGTTGGGCGCGAAGTCGTCGATGTGCATGCCGCGCGCGAGGTACGCCTCGACGAACGTGAAGCCGTTGGAGAGCGTGAACGCGAGCTGTGAAATCGGGTTCGCGCCGGCCTCGGCGATGTGATACCCGCTGATGCTCACCGAGTAGAAGTTGCGCACCTTGTGGTGCACGAAGTATTCGGCGATGTCGCCCATGACCTTCAGCGAGAACTCGGTCGAGAAGATGCAGGTGTTTTGGCCCTGGTCTTCTTTCAGGATGTCGGCCTGCACGGTGCCGCGCACGTTTTCTTTCACCCACGCGGTGATCTTGTTCGCTTCATCGGCACTCGGCGCGCGGCCGTTGTCGCTCGCGAACTTGTCGAGGTTCTGGTCGATCGCGGTGTTCATGAACATCGCCAGGATCGTCGGCGCCGGGCCGTTGATCGTCATGCTCACGCTGGTGGCCGGGTTCGTCAGGTCGAAGCCGCCGTAGAGCACCTTCATGTCGTCGAGCGTCGCGATCGATACGCCCGAGTTGCCGACCTTGCCGTAGATGTCGGGCCGCACCGCGGGGTCGTTGCCGTAGAGCGTGACGCTGTCGAACGCCGTCGACAGGCGCTTGGCAGCCATGCCCGAGCTCAGCAGCTTGAAGCGCGTGTTGGTTCTGAACGCATCACCTTCACCAGCGAACATGCGGGTCGGATCTTCGCCTTCACGTTTGAATGCAAAGGTGCCGGCGGTGTACGGGAACGAGCCCGGCACGTTGTCGAGCATCAGCCACTTCAGGATTTCGCCGTGGTCTTCGTACGAGGGCAACGCGACCTTGCGGATCTTCGAGCCCGACAGCGTCGTGTGCGTGAGTTGCGTGCGCAGTTCCTTGTCGCGGATCTTCACGACGTACTCGTCACCCGCATAGGCCCGCTGCATGTCGGGCCACAGGCCGAGCAGCTTTTTGGCGCGCGGGTCAAGCTTGGCCTCGCGATGCTCGGCGAGGTTGATCGTGGCCTCGGCGGCGCGTGCGCGCTCGGGCTTCTCGTCGGCAAGCATCCACGCTGCGGCTTGCAGCTGCTGGATCTCGCGTGCGAGCTTGGCCTGGCCGCGCGCGTGCGCCTTGTAGGCGCGCACGGTGTCGGCGATGTCGGCGAGGTAGCGCACCCGCGCACCCGGCACGATCGGCACCTGGTGCGTGCTGTGGCGCGTTGCGGCGACAGGCAGCGCGCCGGGCGCAACCGTCATGCCGAGCGCAGCCAGACGCGGCAGAAGCGCCTGGTACAGCGCGGTCACGCCGTCGTCGTTGAAGCGGCTCGCCATCGTGCCGAACACCGGCATCTGGTCGGTTGGCGTCGTCCATGCTTCCTTGTTGCGCTGCACCTGCTTGGCTACGTCGCGCAACGCGTCTTGCGAGCCCTTGCGGTCGAACTTGTTGATCGCGACGAACTCGGCGAAGTCGAGCATGTCGATCTTCTCGAGCTGGCTCGCGGCGCCGAATTCGGGCGTCATCACGTACATCGGCACGTCGACCAGCGGCACGATCGCCGCGTCGCCCTGGCCGATGCCGGAGGTCTCGACGATGACCAGGTCGAAGCCTGCAGAGGCCTTGACTGCGGCGAGCACGTCGGGCAGCGCCAGGCTGATTTCGGAGCCGAAGTCGCGGGTGGCGAGGGAGCGCATGAACACGCGTTGGCCGTGGCGCCACGGAGAGATCGCGTTCATCCGGATGCGATCCCCCAACAACGCGCCGCCGCTTTTGCGACGCGACGGATCGATCGAGATCACCGCCACGCGCAGCGCATCGTTCTGGTCGAGGCGCAGGCGGCGGATCAGCTCGTCGGTCAACGACGACTTGCCCGCACCGCCGGTGCCGGTGATGCCGAGCACCGGGGTTTTCGCCTTGGCGGCTTCGGCGTGCAGCGCGACCTTGACGGCGTCGCTCGCGGTGCCGTTCTCCAGCGCGGTGATGAGCTGAGCCAGTGCGCGCCAATGCGTCTCGGTCTGCCCCTGGATCGCGCCGATGGCCTGGGGCGCATGCACCGACAGGTCCACATCGCACCGCATCATCATCTCGCCGATCATGCCGGCGAGACCCATGCGCTGGCCGTCTTCCGGGCTGTAAATCCGGGTCACGCCGTAGCGCTGCAACTCGGCGATCTCGCTCGGCACGATCACGCCGCCGCCGCCACCGAACACCTGGATGTGCGCGCCCCCGCGCTGCTTCAACAGGTCGACCATGTACTTGAAATACTCGACGTGTCCGCCTTGGTACGAGCTGATCGCGATGCCCTGCGCGTCTTCCTGCAGCGCGGCCGTGACGACCTCGTCGACCGAGCGGTTGTGGCCGAGGTGCACGACCTCGGCGCCCATGCCTTGCAAGATGCGCCGCATGATGTTGATCGCCGCGTCGTGGCCGTCGAACAGCGAGGCCGCGGTGACGAAGCGCACCTTGTTCGTCGGGCGGTATTCGGCGAGGGCTTTGAACTCGGCGGACAGGTCGGTCATGGTCGTGTCTCCAGCGTCGTGGTCAGACGACCTTGATGTTCTTGAGGGCCGGGTCGGTCGGCGGGTAACGCAATTTCAAACCCGTCATCACCTGTTTCATCACGGTGGCGATCATCAGGTTGCGGTGCGTCTTCGAGTCGGCCGGCACGATGGTCCAGGGCGCCCACTTCGTTCCGGTGGCAGCCACGGCGTCGCTGTAAGCTTTTTGGTAGCTGTCCCAGTGCTTGCGGGCATCGAGGTCGCCGAGAGCGAACTTCCAGTTCTTGGTCGGATCGTCGAGGCGTTCCTGCAGCCGCACCTGCTGCTCTTCTTTCGAGATGTGCAGCAAGAACTTCACGATCACTGTGCCGGTCTCGGTCAGCATGCGCTCGAAGTCGTTGATGTGCGCGTAGCGCTGCGCCGTTTGTAAGGGCGTGATCCAGCCGCTGACCGGCGGCACCAGCACGTCTTCGTACTGGCTGCGGTTGAAGAGCATTACTTCGCCGGCACCCGGCACGTGCTGGTGGATGCGCCAGAGGTAGTCGTGCTCGCGCTCGGGCTCGGTCGGCGCCTTCCAGCCGATGGTGTGCACGCCGAGCGCGCTCATCTGGCCGAACACGCCGCGGATCGTGCCGTCTTTGCCGCTGGTGTCGGTGCCCTGCAGCACGACGAGCAACTTGAAGCGCTTGTCGGCATAGAACAGGTTTTGCAGCGCGTCGAGCTCGCTGGCGAGCGCCGCGGTGGCCGCTCGGTCGGCCGTTTTGTCGCCGCTGCCGAAGGGTTTGTCGGCCGGGTCGAAACGCTTCAGATCGAACTTGTTCGCGTTGCCGGCTTTCAGCGCGGCGTCGAATTGATAGTCCGCCAACTGGGGTGTTTTCTTCGCCACGCGCCCTCCTGATTGATCGATTGACGTATACGTCACACAACCAGTGTATCGCCGCCAGGGGCACCGGGCCGGTGCAAGCCGAATCCGTGCAAACCCCGCGCTGCATAGCGTACCAAACCCCACACCCGCGGGCAAACGGGCGTTCCGATAAGCTTTCCGCATGTTGCCTGCCCATTCTCTACCTCGGCGCATCCTTCCCGTATCGATCACTGCTTTCACCGCCACCTCGGCCGTCGGCGTGGGCAAGGAGCGGATGCTCGCGGCGGTGGCCGAATCGCGCAGTGGCTTGCGGCCGAACGACTTCGGGCCCGAGCCGCTCGCCACCTGGATCGGCCGCGTCGACGGTCTGGAGCCACCGCTGCCCGCCTCACTGGCGCGCTGGGATTGCCGCAACCACCGGCTCGCCTGGCTCGGCCTGAACGCCGATGGTTTTCTCGATGCGGCGATCGATGCGCGGCGCCGCTTCGGCGCGGCGCGTGTGGCGGTGATCGTCGGCACCTCGACCTCCAGCATCGCCGCCACCGAAGACGCCTACCGCGTGCTCGACGCCGAGGGCCGCTTCCCGCCTGCGTTGCGCGACACGCGCCTGCACACTTTGCATTCGCTCGCCCACTTCGTGCAGCATGCGCTCGGGCTCGAAGGGCCGTGCCTGACCGTCTCGACCGCGTGCTCGTCGAGTGCCAAAGTGTTCGCGGCGGCCGAACGCATGCTGCGAGCCGACCTGATCGATGCGGCCGTCGTCGGTGGTGCCGACAGCCTGTGCGGCAGCACGTTGTTCGGCTTCAACGCGCTGCAGCTCGTCTCGCCCGAGCCGTGCCGGCCGTTCGATGCGCACCGGCGTGGTATCAACCTCGGTGAGGCGGCGGGGTTCGCGTTGCTCGAGCGCTCTGGCCGTGGTGAGCAGGGCCCCCTGCAACTGATCGGCCACGGCGAATCGAGCGACGCACACCACATGTCGGCGCCGCACCCCGAAGGCCTGGGTGCCGAGCGCGCGCTGGGCGACGCACTGGCTCGCGCCGGAATCGACGCCGACGCCGTCGACCACATCAACCTGCACGGCACCGCGAGCCAGAAGAACGACGAGGTCGAGGCCGCCTTGGTCGCGCGCCGCTTCGGCCCGCGCGTGCACGCGAGTTCGACCAAAGGGTTGACCGGCCACACGCTGGGCAGCGCCGGCATCGTCGAGGCCGCGTTCAGCCTGCTCGCGATCGAGACCGGGCTGATGCCGGGCACTGCCAACAGCGAATCGCTCGATGCCGCTTGCGGCCCGCAAATTCGCCTGCGCCCGGCGCAGGGCGAGGTCCGTGTGGCGCTCAGCAATTCATTCGGATTCGGCGGTTCCAATTGCGTGCTGGTGTTTGCGAGCGCCGACTGACATGAGCCAGCCGACCGCGTTCATCGAAGGCATCGCGCTGTGGGCGCCGAGCTTGCCGGGGTGGAGCGTTGCCCGGGCAGCTTTCCGCGGCGAAGGTGCGGGCACCGTGCCACCCGCGCGCCGTCCGTCGCCCGAGCTGCTGCCTGCCCCCGAGCGCCGCCGGGCGCCCGATGCAGTCGCGCTCGCGCTCGAAGTCGCGACCCAGGCGGTCGCGCAATCGGGTCGGCGCACCGACGAGATGCTCAGCGTGTTCACGTCGGCCCACGGCGATCTGGCGGTCACCGATTACCTCTGCAACATGCTGGTCAGCGCGCCGATGTTGATCTCGCCGACCAAGTTCCTGAACTCGGTGCACAACGCTGCATCGGGCTACTGGGGCATCGGCACCGGCTGCCTGCAGGCCAGCACGGCGGTCAGCGCATTCGAGTGCAGCTTCGCGGCCGGCCTGCTCGAGGCGCTGACGCAATGCACGGCCGACGGCCGGCCGGTGCTGCTGGTCGGCTCTGACACCCAGGCGACCGGCGCGCTAGCGTCGACCAACGACAGCCGCGGCCTGCTCGCCGCCGCGCTCGTGATCGCGCCGCAGCGCAGCGCGCGCACGCTGGCGGCGCTCGAATGGTCGTTGGCGGGTGGCGCCGCTGCGCGCATTCCGCTGAAGTCAGAAGCCGCGCTGCCGCTGGCGACGAATGCGATCAGCGATGCGCTGCCGTTGTTCGAGGCGCTGGCGCGCTGCGACGCCGCCGCAATGTCGATGCCGCTCTCGGCCGCACTGGCCTTGCGTGTGCGACTGCAGTTCCCGGGCGCGCACCGGCAACCGCCTTCCACCGCCGCGGCGCAGCCGGCATACTTCGAGGCATGAACCAGCCAATCCCTCACCACGATGTCGTCATCATGGGCGGCGGCCTCGCCGGCTTGACGCTCGCGCTGCAGCTCAAACAGCAGTTCGCCGACATCGACGTGCTGGTGCTCGAGCGCCACCCGCACCCGGTACCCGAGGCGGCGCACAAAGTGGGCGAGTCGTCGGTCGAGATCGGCGCGCATTACTTCAGCAAGGTGCTGGGTCTGCAAGGTCACCTCGACGACGCACAGCTGCGCAAGTTCGGCTTCAGGTTCTTTTTCTCGGAGGGCCGGCGCGACATCGACCAAGTCACCGAGATCGGCGCGAGCCGCTTTCTCTCGGCGCCGAGCTACCAGATCGACCGCGGGATCTTCGAGAACTTTCTGGGGCTCGAAGCGCAGCGGCGTGGCATCCGTTTCGTCGACAGCGGGGTCGTGCGCAGCATCGATTTGTCGAGCAGCGCCGAGCCGCATCGCCTGAGCTATGAGGTCGCCGGCGCCACGCATCGGGTGAGCGCGCGCTGGGTCGTCGACGCCTGCGGTCGCGCCGGGCTGATCAAGCGCAAGCTCGGGCTCGAGCAAGACAACGCGCACCATGCGCACGCCGTCTGGTTTCGCATCAAGGACCGGATCGATATCGATCAGTGGAGCGACAACGCCGCGTGGCGCGCGCGCTGCGAGCCGCAGGGCGCGCGCTGGAAGTCGACCAATCACCTCGTCGGCGCCGGCTACTGGGCCTGGCTGATTCCGCTGGCCTCGGGCTCGCATTCGGTCGGCATCGTCGCCGACCCGCGCATCCACCCGCTCGAGTCGATGAACACCTTCGAGAAGTCGATGGACTGGTTGGCGCAATACCAGCCGCGCCTGTTCGACGCGCTGGACGGCAAGCGCCAGCTGCTGCAAGACTTCGCATTTTTTCGCAATTTCTCGTACGGCTGCAAACAAGTGTTCTCGGCGAACCGCTGGGCGCTCACCGGTGAGGCCGGGCTGTTTCTTGACCCGTTCTACTCGCCCGGCAGCGACTTCATCGCGATCGGCAACACCTACATCACCGACCTGATCGCGATCGACCGCGCCGGCCGCCCGCTCGGCGCGCGCGCACAACTCTATGACCAGATCTACCACTCGTTCTACGAAAGCACGCTCGCGCTCTACACCGACCAATACCCGATCTTCGGCGACCCCGAGGTGCTGCCGGTCAAGGTGATCTGGGACTACACCTACTACTGGGGCGTGCTGGCGCAGTTTTTCTTCCAGAACCGGCTCACCGATCTGGGTGCGTTGAGTGCGCTGCGCGACGAGCTCGCGCATTGCCAAAAACTCAACCTCGCGGTGCAGACTTTCCTGCGCGAATGGTCGACCTTCAGCGAGAAGAAGAACCCGGCCGTGATGCTCGACCAGGCCTCGCTGCCGTGGTTTGCCGAACTCAACCGCAGCCTGAACGACACGCTCGACGACGGCCAGTTCCGCGCGCGCATTCGAGCGTCGACCGTGCAGCTGAATGTGCTGGCGACGGAGATGCTGGAACGCGTCTGCGTCGAGCACCCGGATCTGGATGGCCGCGCGTTGCGCGCGCTGCTCGCCCCGAGTGCGGCGCATGGGCAGCCTTCGATGCACGATACCGCCGGGTTGCTCGCCACCTTCGCCTGAGCCAACTCGCTTTGGCTGACGAAGCACGGCTCACATCACCAGGAGATTCGCGTGGTTGCAGGCACGATTCCGATCAAGACCCCCGAGGGCCAGGCCGAACTCGCCACCCGCGCGCGCCGCGTTAGCCAGCGCCACCGAACCGTGCTGTTTCTCGTCGATGGCAGGCGCACGGCGACCCAAGTGCGCAGCATGGCGCTGCAAGCCGGCGTGCCTGAAAACTGCTTCGACGAACTGATGACGATGGGCCTCATCATGCTGCCCGAGCCGACTTTTTCGGTGCTGATCGACACCCCGTTGCCGCCCTCGAAGGTGGTGCAGGTCGACCTGCCGCTGCCCGGGCCGGACAGCGGCAGCGCGGTGCAGGATTCGATGCTGCCGCCTTCGCGCACGCTGTACCCCTCGGTCTCGACCGACTCGACGTTGGGTAACCTTCCGGTGCCCGACTCCTGGCTGCCGTCCAACGCGGGCGGGCTCGGCGCGATCGACCCGGTGGTGGCCGAAGCGCGGTTGATCTTGCTGCGCGCGGTGCGTGTCGAAGCACCGCTCGCCGGCTCGCTCACCTTGCTGCGGCTGCGCCGTGCGCGCACGCGTGACGAGCTCGTCGGCCTGCTCGATGAGGTCGAAGCGCGCATCACCAAGCCCCAACGCGCGCTCGCCGCGGGCCAGACGATGCGCCGCGTTCGAGGCTTGCTCGGCAGCGGAGTCGACTCCTCGTTGGCGCCGGCCTGACCCACAATCGCCCTATGCCAACCCCCAGCTCACTTCGTTTGCGGCCCCCCGAGGGGGCGCAGACCGCCAAGGGCCACGGAGAGGCCTCTTCGTGGCCCTTGGCGGCCCGGCGGGAGGTCTGATGACCTTTCTCGCGATCGACATCGGCAACACCCGGTTGAAGTGGGCGCAATACGCATCGCCTCAACCCGGCGCCGCGCTGCTGAACCACGGCGCCGTGTTCCTCGAGACGATCGACAAGCTGGCCGACGGACCATGGCAGTCGCTGCCGGCACCCGGCAGCGTGTTGGGTTGCGTGGTGGCGGGCGAGGGTGTGAAGCGCCGCGTCGAGGAGCAGTTGGAGATTTGGGATGTCGAGCCGCGCTGGGTCGCCTCGGGCGCTTCGGCCTGCGGCGTGACCAACGGTTACGACCACCCGAGCCGCCTCGGCGTCGACCGCTGGGTCGCGCTGATCGCCGCGCGCCACCGCGTGCTGGCGCAGGGTGCGGCGCGGCCGGCGCTGGTCGTGATGGTCGGCACGGCGGTGACAGTCGACGCGCTCGATGCGAGCGGTTGCTTTCTTGGCGGGATGATTCTGCCGGGCTTCGGCCTGATGCTGCGCGCGCTCGAGATGGGCACCGCCGGCCTGAAAGCGCCGACCGGCGAGGCGGTCGATTTCCCGACCAACACCAGCGACGCGTTGATGAGCGGCGGCGCCGATGCGATCGCCGGCGCGGTCGAACGCATGCACCGGCGCCTGCTCGCGCGAACCGGCGAGAACCCGCTGTTGTTCATGACGGGCGGTGCCGCCGTCAAGCTCGCGCCGATCACCGGTCTGCCGTTCGAGACGATCGACACGCTGATCTTCGAAGGGCTGCTGCAGCTGCAATCGCACCGGTTGGCGCTCTAGAGCGCGAAGCGAAGGGCGAGGGGCCCCGCTGGCCTACGAAGGGGCCACGCGTGGCCTTGGGGATCGACCAGCGCAGCGCTCGGCGAGTGAGCCGGGCTCGATGCCCGGCTTGCGAGTGCACGGGTCAGCTCAAAGGATGTACCGCGACAAGTCTTCGTTCTTCGCGAGCTCGGCGAGCTTGTCGTTGACCTCGGCGGCATCGACCCGCACCGTCTGGCCATCGCGGTTTGGCGCGTCGAAGCTCACCTCGTCGAGCAGCCGCTCCATCACGGTCGACAAGCGCCGCGCGCCAATGTTTTCGGTGCGCTCGTTCACGTCGAACGCGATCTGTGCGATGCGGCGGATCGCCTCGGGCTGCAACTCGAGCGTCACGCCTTCGGTCGCGAGCAGCAGCGTGTATTGCTTGACGAGGCTGGCGTGCGTTTGCGTCAGGATCGCCTCGAAATCATCGACGCTCAACGGGCCGAGCTCGACACGGATCGGGAAGCGCCCTTGCAGCTCCGGGATCAGGTCGCTCGGCTTGCTCAGGTGAAACGCGCCCGAGGCGATGAACAGGATGTGGTCGGTCTTGACCATGCCGTACTTGGTGTTCACGGTCGTGCCTTCGACGAGCGGCAGCAGGTCGCGCTGCACGCCTTGGCGCGAGACCTCGGCGCTGCCCGAATCCGAGCGCGAGGTGACCTTGTCGATCTCGTCGATGAAGACGATGCCGTTTTGCTCGGCGTTGGCGAGTGCTGCGGTCTTGACATCGTCGTCGTTGACCAGCTTGGCGGCTTCTTCTTCGATCAGCAGCTTGTGCGCATCGGCGATGCGCAGCTTGCGCAACTTGCGCTTGCTGCCGCCCGCGTTCGCGAACAGGCCCCTGAGCTGCTCGGTCATTTCTTCCATGCCCGCCGGGCCCATGATTTCGAGCGACTGCTTCGCGTCGGCGACCTCGAGTTCGATTTCCTTGTCGGCCAACGCGCCTTCGCGCAGGCGCTTGCGCATCACCTGGCGCGCGGCGCCCTCTGGCGCGCGCCCGGACTCGGTCTTGGGATCGGGCGTCGACGCGGTCAGACCGAGCTCGTTGCCCGAACTGCCCGAACCACCCGACCCACGCGCAGGTGGAACGAGGATATCGAGCACCCGGTCTTCGGCAGCGTCTTCGGCGCGGCTGCGGTGCTGGCGCATCGCGTTCTCGCGTTCTTGCTTGACGGCCATGTCGACCAGGTCGCGGATGATTGAATCCACATCCTTGCCCACATACCCGACCTCGGTGAACTTGGTCGCCTCGACCTTGATGAAAGGCGCGTCGGCGAGCTTGGCCAGGCGTCGCGCGATCTCGGTCTTGCCGACGCCGGTCGGCCCGATCATCAGGATGTTCTTCGGCGTGATCTCGGCACGCATCGGCTCGGCGACCTGCTGGCGCCGCCAGCGGTTGCGCAGCGCGATCGCGACCGCGCGCTTGGCGCTGTGTTGGCCGACGATGTGGCGATCGAGTTCGGAGACTATTTCTTGCGGTGTCATGCTGGATTTGGTCGACATGGTTCAGTCCAGCGTTTCGATGATGTGGTTTTGGTTCGTGTAGATGCACAACTCGCCGGCGATCTCGAGCGACTTCTTCACCACGTCTTTTGCCGACAATTCGGTGTTCGAGAGCAGGCCGCGCGCCGCGGCGTGTGCGTACGCGCCACCCGAGCCGATCGAGACGATGCCGTGTTCGGGTTCGAGCACATCGCCGTTGCCGGTGATGATCAGCGAGGCCTCACGGTCGGCCACGGCGAGCATGGCCTCTAGGCGCCGCAGCACGCGGTCGGTGCGCCAGTCTTTCGTCAGCTCGATCGCTGCGCGTACCAGGTGGCCTTGGTGCTTTTCGAGCTTGGCCTCGAAGCGCTCGAACAAGGTGAACGCATCGGCTGTGGCCCCGGCAAAGCCGGCCAGCACCTGATCGCGGTACAGCTTGCGCACCTTGCGAGCCGACGACTTGACGACGATCGTGCCGAGCGTGACCTGCCCATCCCCGCCGAGCGCGACCACGTTGCCGCGCCGCACGCTCAGGATGGTCGTGCCGTGATAGTTTTCCATCCCGAGAAGATAGATACGACTGGCGCTGTTTCAAGCTTGGCCGTCGCAAGCGAGCCGAACTAAACCGTCCGGACCTTCACTTTGGCGTGCTCGTTGATGCCCATCGCGCCGAAGAACAGCGCGACCATGCGGTGCGCTTCGATGAAGCGCACGCTGCGGTTCTCGCTGCGGCGTGCCAGCACCCAGTTGAGCAGGTCGCCGGCGGCGATGAAGTCGACGCGAATCAGGCGTGCGCACGACACGTTGACGATGCTGGCCATGCCGAGCTCGGCGTCCATCTTTTTGAGCGTCGGGCCGATGTCGCCGACCAACTGGCCCGACAGTTCGACCGTGCCGACCTGCACCATGCCGGTGTCTTCGGTCAGGCGCGATTCGAGAAAGCTTGTCGACACATCGCTGACAACGGAGAGCGGCGGCGACGAGGTCGTCGAGCCGGTGCCGCTGACCCGCACCTCGCAGCGCGCCCGCTCCCACGAGGGTGGCGACACTTCATACGTCACGCAATAGTCGATCGCCGCTTCGTCGAACTGATCGGGTCGGTTGGTCATGCGCAGCGCGTCGAGGCGGATCTGCCAATAAGCAGGGTCGGCATCACGCACACCGTTGGGCGCGGCCTCGGTCAGCACCGCGAACAGGCGCTCGCCACCGAGCCAGCGCATGTCGAGGTCTTGCGGGATCCAGTTGCGAAAAAGTTCTGAGAGCCGCGCGCAGGCTTCGGCGTCGATGCTGCGCAGCGCGGTCCAGTCGAACACCCACGGCAGCGGCATTTGCAACGACACCGAAGCCAGCTTGGCGACCGCTTCGGCGTCGATGTGCTCGGGGCTGTTCCAGCCGACCTGGCCGTCGATGCGCGAGCTGCGTGGCCGGTCTTCGCTGGCGGCTTCGGCCACCAGCTTGGGCAACGAGAACCACTGCGGGGCGGACCAGCCGAACTGCTGGGCGTAGTCGAGCGCGAGGCTCTCGAACTTGTGTTGCTGGCCAATTGCGCGGTACAGGTCGAACAGCACAAGCCAGGTCTCGGCGTGCTGGGCGCGCGCGCCGTTCGGGCCGGTGAGCGTCAAAAGTGCCTGTTCGCACTGTTCGAAATCAGCGTTTGCGAACGCGATCACGGCTTCGTCGAGCTCGGGGTCGTGCGCGATCTCGGTCATTTCTTGCGCGAACGGGCTGGCCAAGTCGGCGGCAGCCGCATCGAACTTGACCGCGCTCAACGGCGAAACGCCGCCGCCCATCACGACCGGCGAAATCGCCATTGGCACGGCCCGCTCGCTCATGAAGTCTTCGACCTGCGCGCCGTCGAAATTGACCGGAGCCGATGGCATGGCGCGCGCGCGCGGCGCATCCATCGGGACCGGCTCGGTCGGTGCGTTGTAGAACTCGGGGGTGCGGCGCGAGGCATATGCAGCATCGCCACCGCCGACCATCTGGTGTTCGATCTCGTCGATCTTGGCTTTGACGCCGATGTCGGCCTTGGCGCCGCCGCTGTCGACCATCTTGGCTTCGGAGTCGTCGATGCGCGACGAGCCGCCGAGCGCAGCGAGCTGCTCGCTCGTCAGGCCTTCTCGGCGCACCTTGCGCAGCATGTCGAACTCACGCTTGCGGACGAAATCGTTGCGCCGCTTGCGCTCGATCATCGCCTTGAGCTCACCCTTGGCGTACTCGGTCTCGCGCACGTCGTCGGCGGGCGCACCGAGTTCGGTCCAGTCCGTGCTCGGGTTGGCTACGAACTTCACCACCTTGCGGAAGAAGCTCGTCGTGTCTTTCGGTTCCGACATGTCGCGGCTCGTGAGATCCAGGGTGAACTATTTCACTGCGGACGGCCCGCCGGGTAAGCGAGCCGCGCCAGTTCAGTCGCCGAACATCTTTTGTTTGAGTTCACGCCGCTGCTGGGCTTCGAGGGACAGTGTAGCGGTGGGCCGGGCGATCAAACGGCCGAGGCCGATCGGTTCGCCGGTTTCGTCACAGAACCCGTACTCGCCCGAATCGAGGCGCTGTAACGACTGTGAAATCTTCTTGAGTAACTTGCGTTCCCGGTCGCGGGTTCGCAGCTCCAGCGCGTGCTCTTCTTCGATGGTCGCGCGGTCGGCCGGGTCGGGCACGATCGAGGTGTCTTCGCGCAGGTGCTCGGTGGTTTCACCGGCATTGCTGAGCAAGTCGTCCTTGAGCGTTTGCAGCTTGACGCGAAAGAACTCGAGCTGCTTGTCATTCATGTACTCCGGCTCGGGCATCGCCAGAACCTCAGGATCGGTCAACTCGCGGCCGGTCTTCGATTTCCAGGCATTCGCGAGCTTCGGGTCGGACTTTTGCGCGTGGCGGGGCGTGTCGAGTTCCAGATTGTTCATCTGGCGGGTCGGTGGCCGAGGCGGTGCGAAGCGGTCGGCGAACCGGGAAGTGGGCGGCGGCAGAGGCGCCTGCACTTGTGGCGCCGGGTACTTGGAGGCGCCACGGCCCTTCCTCGGAGCGACTGGCGCAGTGGCAACGGCGGGGATTGCGGGAACGACAACAGGAGCGGGTGCGGGTTTCATTGCAGGAGGTTTGGGAGCGGCCGCGGCTGCGGCCTTGGCAGGAGCTGCGGCAGGTTTTGCCGCAGCAGCGGGCGCGGGCGCTGGTTTGGAGCGGGTCGGTGCGGCGGCAGGTTTGGCCGGAGGCGGGGCGGGCTTCTTGGCGGCGATCGGCTTGGCTGTCGGCTTGGGCGCCGTTTTGGCGGCTTTTGCGGACACAGCGGCGGGCGCCTTGGCCGGCGCTGGTTTCTTGGGGGTCGCTTTCGGGGCCGGTGTCTTGCTCACAGCGTTCTCCTCGCGTCGGCGTTTATACCCTGTGGTCAGGGACAGGTCTTCTGGCGCCGCGGATTGTAGTCACGTTGCCCCGCGGCGACGCGGCGAAAAATTCGCAGCGCGCGCCGCGTGAAAAACGCGGTCAAACCAGACAGCCTTCGAGGCCTTGCAAGAACACTTCTTTCGGCAGGTCGAGCCCGATGAACACCATCTTGCTGGTCTTCTTTTCGCCGGGTGCCCACTTCGGACCCAGATCGCTGCCCATCAGTTGGTGCACGCCCTGGAAGATCACCTTTCGGTCGCTGCCTTTCATGTGGAGCACGCCTTTGTAGCGCAGCATCTTCGGGCCGTAGACCTGCACGATCGCACCCAAAAAGTCTTCGAGCTTGGCCGGGTTAAAGGCTTTGTCGGCCTTGAATACGAAAGACTTCACATCGTCGTCGTGCGCGTGGTGGTGCGGGTGATCGCAGTTTTCGTCGTGTTTGTGATCGTGGTCATGATCGTGCCCGGCATGCGGGTCGGCGTTCAAAAAATCCGGGTCGATGTCGAGTTTGGCGTTGAGGTTGAAGCCGCGCAGGTCGAACACGTCGGCCAGCGGCACCTCGCCGAAGTTCACCCGGGTTTGCGGCGCCCGCGGGTTCATGTGCTTGATGCGGTGGATCAGCGCATCGACCTTCGCGTCGTCGACCAGATCGGTCTTGCTGATGAAGATCTGGTCGGCAAAACCGATCTGGCGGCGCGCCTCTTGCCGGTCGTCGAGCTGTTTGTCGCCGTGCACGGCGTCGACCAATGTGAGGATGGAATCGAGCAAGTAGCTCTCGGCAATCTCGTCGTCCATGAAAAAAGTCTGCGCAACCGGGCCGGGGTCAGCCAGCCCGGTGGTTTCGATCACCACACGGTCGAAGTCGAGCTCGCCCTTGCGTTTTTTCTCGGCCAGATCGGCCAGCGTGGTGCGCAGGTCTTCGCGGATCGAGCAGCACACGCAACCGTTGTTGAGCTGGATGATTTGCTCCTTGCTGTCTTGCACCAGAATTTCGTTGTCGATGTTTTCTTCACCGAATTCGTTCTCGATCACGGCGATTTTTTGGCCGTGCGCTTCGGTCAGCACGCGCTTGAGCAGCGTGGTCTTACCCGAGCCGAGGAAGCCGGTGACGATGGTTGCGGGGATCAGTGCCATGGAGATTTGCCTTCGAAGGGTGCGCGCGCCGCAAGTCGATGGATATGTGGGTATCGGGCTCGCCTTCAAGGTAGCAGACGTGTCAAGCCGGAGCCCGGGCGTCGATAAGTTAAGCTCGCACGTCCTAAACTCTCCGCTCCGCCGCGCGATGTCCGAGCCGCAATCCGGTCGCTCCCGTTTCAGGGGTGACGCTCACATTGGCCGCCCCGACGCGCAGCGCACGCTGTTTCAAAGGGTGATCGAGTTCCTCTCGCCGGGGCCTGATTCACGCGCCGAGCTGATCGAGTCGCTCGCCACCGCCGAGAACCGATCGTTGATCGCCCCCGAGTCGCGGATGATGCTCGAAGGCGTGATCCGCATGGCCGACATGACCGCCGGCGACGTGATGGTTCCGGCCGGCCGCATGGACCAGCTCGACATCGCCTCCGACTACGACGAGCTGCTGCACGGCGTGATCGACACCGGCCACTCGCGCTTTCCGGTGTTCGACGGCGGCCGCCAAAACGTCATCGGCATCTTGATGGCCAAGGACCTGCTCAAGCTCCAGCGCTCGCCCGACCTCAACTTGCGCACGCTGCTCAGGCCCGCGGTGTTCGTGCCTGAATCGAAGGGCCTGAACGATTTGCTGCGCGACTTTCGCTCGAACCGCAACCACCTTGCGATCGTGATCGACGAGTTCGGCAGCACCGCCGGCTTGATCACGATCGAAGACGTGCTGGAAGAAATCGTTGGCGAGATCGAAGACGAGTTCGACGACAAGGACGCCGAATCCGGCATTTACACGCTGGCCGATGGCAGCCAGCGTGTGGCCGGCGATGTCGACATCGTGGCCGTCAACGAAGCCTTCGGCACGCGGCTGGCACACGACGAATTCGACAGCATCGGCGGGTTGGTCGCGCATGAGCTCGGTCGCGTGCCACGGCGCGGCGAGGCCGTCACCGTCGGCGAACTGGTGTTCTCGGTGATGCTGACGCGCGGTGGCGCGGTGCGCTGGTTCAAGGTCACACGCGCGCCGGGAATGTCGGTCGGGCCGGACGGCATTTGAGCGGCGCCAAGCCCTGCGCCGGGCAGCCTGGGCTGCTGCTCGATTTGCTGCTCGCAATGCCCCTCGGCGCGGCGCACTCGCTGCCGTTTGCCCACACATGGGCTTGGCCGCTGCAGATGGCCATCGTCGCTGCGCTCGCCTGGCGCGTTTCACTGGCGTCGCCTTGGCGCGCCGCTTGGCTCGGCCTGATTTTCGGCACTGCCTGGCTCGCCGCCGGCACGTGGTGGCTGTTCATCAGCCTGCACACCTACGGCGGGCTGTCGGCGTGGCTCGCGGTGCTGGCGATCGGTTTGCTCAGCGCGTTCTTGTCGCTCTACCTCGCGGCGGGGCTCGCGCTGTTCGCGCGTTGGCGCTGCGGATCGGCGCTGCGCGACGCGCTGCTGTTCGGCGCGGTCTGGTTGCTGGCCGAATTGGCGCGCGGCGTAATCTTCACCGGCTTCCCTTGGGTCGCGAGTGGCTATGCGCACGTCGATGGGCCGCTCGCTGCGCTCGCACCGTGGCTCGGCGTGTACGGCATCGGCGCCATTGGCGCGGTGCTGTCGGCGTGGCTGGTGCTCGGTTCGGGCCGATCGTTTCGGGCGCGTGCGGTGCCCATCGGTGCGCTTGTGTTTGTGCTCGGCACCGCAGCGCTGCTCGGCCCGGGCCGCTTCTCGCAGCCGAACGGCACGTTGACGGTCACGCTGCTGCAGGGCAACGTCGCGCAGGACGAGAAGTTCGCGTTGGCCGCGATGCCGCAGGCGTTGACGTGGACGCGCAAGAACCTTTTGGCGGCACGCGGCGAACTCGTCGTTGCGCCCGAGACGGTGATCCCGCTGCTGCCGAGCCAACTCGACGCAGGCTACTGGCAGACCATCGCCGATCACTTCCAGAGCGGCCCGCAAGCGGTGCTGCTCGGCCTGCCGCTCGGCGACGAGGTCGCGGGCTACAGCAACTCCGCGGCCGGCATTTCGGCGGCGACGGTCTCGCTGCCGAACGGCTTTTACCGCTACGACAAGCACCACCTCGTGCCGTTCGGCGAGTTCATTCCGTTCGGCTTTCGCTGGTTCACCGAGCTGATGAACATCCCGCTCGGCGACTTCAACCGTGGGCCGATCGGGGCGCCTTCGTTCGCCTTTCGCGGCGAGCGCTTCGGCGCCAACATTTGCTACGAAGACCTGTTCGGCGAAGAGCTCGCAGCGCGCTTCAAAAATGCGGCCGACGCTCCGACGATCTTCGCCAACATCAGCAACATCGGCTGGTTCGGCGACACGATCGCGATCACGCAGCACCTCGAAATTTCACGCATGCGCGCACTCGAGTTCCAGCGCCCGATGCTGCGCGCGACCAACACCGGCGCGACTGCCGTGATCGACCACACCGGCCGCGTCACCGCGAGCCTGCCGCGCTTCACGCAAGGCGTGCTCGACGGGCAAGTGCAGGGCCGCACGGGGCTCACACCATTCGCATGGTGGGCATCGCGTTTCGGGTTGTGGCCACTGACGCTGGCAGCGCTCGCGATCGTCGTGCTCGCGGCAGCCCGCAGCCGGCGCGATCGGCAGCCTCGGTTCGGCCGAACGCGCCTCTAGAATTCAGCGTTTCGTCAAATGCGGCGGCCCATGCTTACCTTCCAGCAGATCATTCTCAAGTTGCAGGACTACTGGGCCGCGCAGGGTTGCGCGCTGCTGCAGCCGTACGACATGGAAGTCGGCGCGGGCACCAGCCACACCGCCACCTTTTTGCGTGCGATCGGCCCCGAGCCGTGGCGCGCCGCGTACGTGCAGCCGAGCCGCCGCCCGAAGGACGGCCGCTACGGCGAGAACCCGAACCGGCTGCAGCATTACTACCAGTACCAGGTGGTGCTCAAGCCCGCGCCGGCCGGCATCCTCGAGCTCTACCTCGGCTCGCTCGAAGCGCTCGGCTTCGACCTTAAATCAAACGACGTGCGCTTCGTCGAAGACGACTGGGAGAACCCGACGCTCGGCTGTTGGGGCCTCGGCTGGGAGGTCTGGATGAACGGCATGGAGGTGACGCAGTTCACTTACTTCCAGCAGGTCGGCGGCATCGATTGCAAGCCGATCACCGGCGAGATCACGTATGGCTTAGAGCGGCTCGCGATGTACCTGCAAGGCGTCGACAACGTCTACAACCTGACGTGGACCGATGGCCCGAATGGCCCGCTGACCTATGGCGATGTCTACAAGCAAAACGAGGTCGAGCAGAGCACCTACAACTTCGAGCACAGCGATGTCGAGTTCTTGCTCATCGCGTTCGGCGCGCACGAGAAACAGTCGAAGCATTTGATGGCGCAGCAGTTGGCGTTGCCAGCCTACGAGCAATTGCTCAAGGCGGGCCACAGTTTTAATTTGCTCGACGCGCGCGGCGCGATCAGCGTGACCGAACGCGCCGCGTACATCGGCCGCATTCGCAATTTGGCGCGGGCGGTGGCGCAGAGCTATCTCGAGAGTCGAGAGCGCCTGGGCTTCCCGATGGCGCCGAAAGCTTGGGGCCAAGAAGTCGGTGCGGCGATGGCGAGGAAAGCCGCATGAGCATGACTATGAAGAATTTGCTCGTGGAACTGTTCGTCGAAGAGTTGCCACCGAAGGCGTTGAGGAAACTCGGCGAAGCATTTGCCAGCGTGCTCGCCGCCGGCCTCAAAGCGCAAGGCCTCGCCACCGATGCGTCGGTCGTCACGCCGTTCGCATCACCGCGTCGCCTGGCCGCGCATGTCACCGCGGTGAACGCGCAGGCGGCCGACAAGGCGGTGTCGCAGAAGCTGATGCCGGTAGCAGTCGGCCTGAACGCGGCCGGCGAGGCCACGCCCGCGCTGCTCAAGAAGCTCGCCAGCGTCGGCGCTGACGCGTCGGTGGTGTCGCAACTCAAACGCCAGCTGGACGGCAAAGCCGAAGCGCTGTTTTTCGACAGCGTCGTCACCGGCGCGACGCTTGCCGAAGGTTTGCAGAAGGCGCTCGACGAATCACTCGCAAAATTGCCGATCCCGAAAGTCATGCAGTACCAACTCGCCGACGGCTGGACCAGCGTCAACTTCGTGCGCCCTGCGCACGGGCTGGTCGCGCTGCACGGCGATGCCGTCGTGCCGATCGGCGTGCTCGGCCTGCAAGCCGGCCGCACGACGCACGGCCACCGCTTCGAGGCGGCTGTCGACCCGATCGAGTTGACGCACGCCGACCAATACGCGGAGCAGCTCGAAACGCAAGGCGCCGTGATCGCCAGCTTCGACAAGCGCCGCGACGCAATCGCTCGTCAACTTCAAGCAGCCGCCGCGAAGCAAGGCCTGACGCCGATCGACGACGCCGCGCTGCTCGACGAAGTGACCGCGCTCGTCGAGCGGCCCAACGTGCTGCTCTGCAAGTTCGAGGAAGCGTTTCTCACGGTGCCGCCCGAGTGCCTGATTTTGACGATGAAGGCGAACCAAAAATACTTTCCGCTGCTCGATGCGGCCGGCCGGCTGACGAACCAGTTTCTGATCGTCAGCAACATCACGCCGGCTGACCCGAGCCGCGTGATCGAAGGCAACGAGCGCGTCGTGCGACCGCGTTTGGCGGATGCGAAATTTTTCTTCGACCAAGATCAAAAGAAGTCGCTCGAATCGCGCGTCGCGGCGCTCGACAAGGTTGTTTATCACGCCAAGCTCGGGTCGCAGGGCGAGCGAACGAAGCGCGTGCAAGCGATTGCGAAGAGCATTGCCGACAGCGCATTCGCCCACGAGAAGATCAGTGGCGACGCAGACCGCGCCGCAGTGCTCGCGAAGGCCGATCTGCTGACCGACATGGTCGGCGAGTTTCCCGAGTTGCAAGGCGTCATGGGCGGCTACTACGCGCTGCACGACAACGAAAGCAGATCGGTTGCCGAGGCCATTGAAGACCACTACAAGCCGCGCTTCGCGGGCGACAGCTTGCCGCGCGGCAAGGTCGGCGTGGTCGTCGCGCTGGCCGACAAATTGGAGACGCTGGTCGGCTTGTTCGGCATCGGCCAATTGCCGACCGGCGACAAAGACCCGTTCGCTTTACGTCGGCATGCGCTCGGTGTCGTTCGTCTTTTGGTAGAGAACGACTTGCCCTTGAGCCAATTTGAGCTGATCGGAATGGCCTTCGCTGTCTTCCCCGCAGGTTTGTTAGAACAGGAGGTCGTCTGGGAGGGGCACAAAATTTCAAAGGTCGTGCAAGTGGACATGTTTATCAACGAGCGTGCCATTGGTTATTGGCGAGACCGCGGCTTTCCCGAAAGTCATGTGGATGCCGTGCATCAAGTGAACGACGTTCCCAGTGACCACGGTAAGCGGCTCGCTGCAGTCCTGAGCTTCGCCAGTTTGCCTGAGGCGCCTGCATTGGCTTCGGCAAACAAGCGAGTAGCCAACATCCTCAAAAAGTCGTTGAAAAAGGTGAGGCCTCAGTTCGATGAAGCGCTGCTGATAGAACCGGCGGAGAGAACATTGGCGGTTGCATTGCAAAAGGTCGAACCGCATGCCAATGCCGCCTTCGAGCGTGGCGACTACGCCGCCTCATTGCAGGCGCTCGCTGCGCTGAAGACTCCCGTCGACGCCTTCTTCGAGTCGGTCATGGTCAACGCCGAAGACCCCGCACTGCGCGCCAACCGCCTCGGCCTGCTTGCCACTCTGCACGCTGCGATGAACCGCGTCGCCGATCTGTCGAAGCTGGCGAGCTGAGACCGGCGCCGCGATAATTCAGCCTCATGGACCGCCACGCAAGCATCGACATCTTCTCGCTCGCCGCGCACCGGCTGGCGCTGCAGCGCTTGCGCGAGCAGCCGGCGCTAGTCGCCGAAGCGCTCGGTGTGATCGCGCGTTGGCGCGAGCAATCGGCCGGGCCGTCGCACTGCGATCCGTACTGGGACGAGTGCCAACTTTTGCTCGAACGAGGTGTTGATTCGGTCGAACGTGGAGCGCTCTCGCCCGACTCGCACGGCGCCACGCTGCGCAGCGTTTCGCCGCTGGGCCGCTTCATCTCAGTGGCGGAGCGCGACAGCCTGCTCAGGCAAGCGCTCGACGCTGCATGAAACGTGTCGAACAGGAGCACGTGCTGCGAGCCTCGGCGGCGATCACGCTGGACACTTCGTTTGTCGTGATCGGCAGCCAATCGGTGCTGCTCGACTTTCCTGAGGCACCGGCAGAGTTGCTGCTCTTCAACGAGCTCGACTTGTACCCCGCGCTTCACCCTGAGCGTGCCGACCTTTTCGAGGGCCGGATCGGGCAGCTGTCGATGTTCCACGACGCTTTCGGCTACCACGCTGATGGCGTGTCGCCGGAGACGGCCACGACGCCAGCCGACGGGATGACGTTCGCCAAGCTGCACTACATCGGCGAGCTGACGGCTATTTGCCACGACCTGCACGACATCGCCGTTTTGAAGTGCGTGGCGGGGCGCTACAAGGACGCCGGCTGGGTACGCGGGGTGCTGCGTCATCGCATCATCACGATCGACCGACTGGTCGAACGGCTCCAGCAACTCGACGCTTCGGCGCACCCGCCGGGCCGGCTGATCGCCTGGGCTCGACGCCGCGCGCAAGAGGCACTCGCATGACCCCGATCAAACTCATCATCCTCGACCGCGACGGCACGATCAACGAGGACCGAGACGACTTCGTCAAGACGCCGGACGAATGGGTGCCGATTCCCGGTGCGCTCGAGGCGATCGCGCGGCTCAACCACGCCGGCTGGCACACGGTGATCGCGACGAACCAATCCGGCCTCGGCCGCGGCACTTTCGACATGGCCACACTGAACGCGATGCACGTCAAGATGAACCAGATGCTCGCGAAGCAAGGCGGCCGCATCGACGCGGTGTTTTTCTGCCCGCATGCGCCCGAAGACACCTGCAGTTGCCGCAAGCCGCTGCCGGGCTTGTTCGAGCAGATCGGCGAACGATTCGGCGTTGCGCTGCGCGATGTGCCGGTGGTCGGTGACTCGCTGCGCGACCTGCAGGCCGGTGCGGCGGTCGGTTGCCCGACGCACCTCGTGCGCACCGGCAAGGGCGCGCACCTGGACGACGCGCAAATCGACGCTCTCTGCGCGCAAGTGCCCGGCACGCGCGTGCACGCCGACCTCGCTGCCTTTGCCGAACACCTGATCCGCGAGGCGCGCAAGTCGCGCCTCGCCACCGGCGAATCCGATTCGGGCTTCGGGCGGCTCGAGTGATGGGCATGTTCTTCAACGCAGTTCGTTCGGTGCTGTTCGTGCTGTTCATGGCCGTCACCGTGGTTCCGTGGGCGCTCGCGGTGCTCGTGGTTTCGATCTTCGCGAAGGGCAACGTCGTCTACTGGATGTGCGTGGGCTGGCTGACCACCGCGATCTGGGGCGCGAAGGTGATTTGCGGCGTGCACGCACGCCTGCACGGCACCGAAAATTTGCCCGATTCGCCGGTCGTGATGCTGCCCAAACACCAGTCGACCTGGGAGACCTTCGCGTTCCCCGGCCTGATGCCGCACCCGCTTTGCTACGTGTTCAAGCGCGAGCTGCTCTACATCCCGTTTTTCGGCTGGGCGATGGCGCGCATGGACATGATTCACATCGATCGCAGCAAGCGATCGCAGGCGTGGAACCTGGTGGCCGAGCAGGGCCGCAAGTTCATGGCCAAGGGCCATTGGGTCATCATGTTTCCGGAGGGCACGCGGGCTGCGCGCGGCGGCAAGGGCACGTACAAGGCCGGTGGCACGCGGCTCGCGATTCAAACCGAGCGGCCGGTGTTGCCGATCGCGGTGACCTCGGCGCGCTGCTGGCCACGCAAAAGCTTCGTGCTGCGGCCAGGCGTGATCGATATCTCGATCGGCAAGCCGATTCCGTCGACCGGGCGCGAGCCCGACGAGCTGATGCGCGAAGTCGAGACCTGGATCGAAACCGAGATGCACCGGCTCGATCCCGAGGCGTATCTCGGGCAGCCGCCGATGCCCGCGCCGGCCGCCGCGCCCTGACGCGCGACGCCTGACGACACCGCCCGATGCCCCGCCCGATACCTCGACTAACCGCCGCCCTCGACACGCAACAGCTGCTGCTGTTCGAGGCGCCGGCGGCGGTGCCGGCGAAGCCGCCTGTCGTGGCGCCTGATGCTCCCACCGCGCCTCTTGCGAAGCCGGTTTCGATCGCGAGCGTGCTGGCACCGGCTGTGTTCCGGCATCCGCTGGCCGACCGCGAGATCGTGCTGCACGAGCATGTGGTGGGCTATGCGCTCAAGCGCGCGCGCCGACGCAGCATTGGCTTCATCGTCGGCACCGAAGGCTTGAGCGTGAACGCACCCAAGTGGGTCGGGCTGCACGACATCGAAGCGGCACTGCACGAAAAATCGCGCTGGATTCTAAAGAAGCTGCAAGAGCAGCGCGAGCGCGCGCAGCGCATGCAGTCGGCCAAGGTCGAGTGGCGCGATGGCACGACCATTCCCTTCCTCGGCGAGACCGTGACCGTCGTGCTCGACGCACGCGCGACCGGCGCGGTGCTGCACACGCATGACGATGCATGCGCCGATGCGCCCGCCAAGCCTGCCGGCGTGTCCCACCTGACGCTGCACGTCGGTCTGCCGCACAGCGCCGCGCCGGAGCAGATCCGCGACATCGTGCAGAGTTGGCTGCAGCGCCAGGCTCGGCGTGTGTTCGAGGAGCGCTGCGCGCACTTCGCGCAGCAGCTCGGGGTGCGCGTAACCCGGCTGAGCCTGTCGTCGGCGCAAACGCGCTGGGGCAGCGCCAGCGCCGATGGTTCGATCCGCCTGAACTGGCGGCTGATTCACTTCGCGATGCCGAGCATCGACTACGTCGTCGCGCACGAACTCGCGCACCTCCGCCACATGGACCACAGCCCGCGCTTCTGGGACGTGGTGCGCTCCGTGCTGCCCGGCTACGAGCAGGCGCGTGGCAGCTTGAAAGACGGGCTGGTGCCGCTGCTGGATTGACACGCACCGTCGCCTGCTTCGCTCGCGTTCTTCAACCCACAGCCTCATGCGTCGCCTCCCCGGCCTCGACTTGCTACGCGCGACCGCGGTCGTTTGGGTGGTGCTGTTCCATTCATTCCTCGTCGGCGGGCTCGGCGCCGATTTCGACTGGTTTTTGCGTTTCGGCTGGGCAGGCGTGGACATCTTCTTCGTCCTCAGCGGCTTTCTGATCGGCACCCAGGTGATGCGGCCGCTGCAGCGCGGCGAACGCGTGTCGATGGCGCTTTCTACCTGCGCCGGGCGTGGCGCATCCTGCCGGCGTTCGCCGTGGTGCTGGCGCTGTACGCGGCGTTTCCTGGGTTGCGCGAGACGCCGGGTCTGCAGCCTTGGTGGCAGTTCGCCAGTTTTACGGTGAATCTGCTGATCGACTACTCGAACAACCGGGCGTTGCCGCATGCCTGGTCGCTCTGCGTCGAAGAGCACTTTTATCTCGTCTTCCCGTTGCTCGCGGTGGGGCTCGCGCGCCGCCCGTCGACGGCCCGGGTTGTCGGTCTGTGCGCCTGCATCGTGGTTACTGGCATGGCCCTGCGAGGTGCGATACGGCTGCACGAAGCCGCGCTCGATCCACCGCGAAATTGGTTCGTCGAGGACATCTACTACCCGACCTGGACGCGGCTGGACGGCTTGCTGGCGGGTGTCATGCTCGCGATCGTGCGAGTGTTCCCGCCGCAGACCTGGTCCCGGTGGCAGACGCGGCCCAATGCTTTCCTGCTTGGTGGCCTGGCGACTTCAACGCTCGCGCTTTGGCTATTCCGGGACCGCACCGGCCTGCTCGCCAACACCCTCGGCTGGCCGGTGCTGTCGCTTGCACTGGCGCTGCTCGTCGTCGCGGGTTCGGCAACGCAAGGATGGCTCGGCCGCTTGCGTTTTTCCGGAGTCACCTGGATCGCCACGATCTCGTACAGCCTGTATCTGAGCCACAAAATCGTGTTCCACCTCGTGCATGAATATGTCGCGCCAACGTTGTCTTGGCACGGCATCGGCCTGTTCGTTGTCTACGCGCTGGCGACGGCAGTGGTGGTCGCGTCCTTGCGCTATTTCGTCGAGCGGCCGTTCCTGCGCTGGCGCGATCACTTGGCCGATGCGCCTGATCGCTCGGTCCGCGCGACGAGGTAGCCGAATGTGTCGTGCACTGCAGGTGTGCCTGCATAAAAAAGGCCTTCGGTTCGTGCTCGATCCGCAGCGTCCTCAGTGCGCCGAGGTCGCAGCCGTTCGGCTTGCCGGGTGAGCATGCGTTATTGTCTGGCACGGCATCGGCGCTTCCATGTACCGGCGGCCGGTGCAGCACCGTGCGCCGGCCTGCGTCACGCTCGGAATGTGGCATGCGCGCCGCCGGGTGCCTACAGTCTCGGATCTCACACCTCAAACGAAGGAGCCCGCTCATGCAACGCGATGCCCACCTGAACAACGCCGCCCTGATGACCCGCCGCCACGCCGCCGTCGCGCGCGGCGTCGGCCAGGCCCACGAGATCTTCGTCTACCGCGCCGTCAACGCCGAGGTGTGGGACGTCGAGGGCCGCCGCTACATCGACTTCGCCGGCGGCATCGCGGTGCTGAACACCGGCCACAGTCGGCCCGAGATCGTCGACGCGGTCAAGGAGCAGGTCGAACGCTTCAGCCACACCTGTTTTCAGGTGCTGGCGTATGAAAGCTATGTCGAACTCGCCGAGCGCCTCAACGCGCTGGCGCCGGGCGCGTTCGCGAAAAAGAGCCTGTTCCTGAGCACCGGCGCCGAGGCGGTCGAGAACGCGGTGAAGATCGCGCGCTCGTTCACCGGTCGCGGCGGTGTGATCGCGTTCACTGGCGGCTACCACGGCCGCACGCTGATGACCCTCGGCCTCACAGGCAAGGTCGCGCCGTACAAGACCGGCTTCGGCCCGTTCCCCGGCGAGGTGTTCCACGCGCTGTTCCCGAATGCGCTGCACGGCATCAGCGTGGCCGACGCGCTGCACTCGGTCGAGCTGATTTTCAAGAACGACATCGAGCCCGCGCGCGTGGCCGCCTTCATCGTCGAGCCGGTGCAGGGCGAGGGCGGTTTCTACGTCGCACCGCCCGAGTTCATCACCGGCCTGAAGGCGCTGGCTGACCAGCACGGCATCTTGCTGATCGCCGATGAAGTGCAGACCGGCGCGGGCCGCACCGGCACCTGGTTCGCAAGCGAGCAGTGGCCGGTCGCGCCCGACCTGATCACGACAGCGAAGTCGATGGCTGGCGGCTTCCCGCTCTCTGGCGTGGTCGGCCGCGCCGATGTGATGGACGCGCCCGGCCCCGGTGGTCTGGGCGGCACCTATGCTGGCAGCCCGGTGGCCTGCGCCGCGGCGCTCGCCGTGTTGCGTGTGTTCGAGAGCGACCGCCTGCTCGACCGCGCCAAGGCGATCGGCGCGCGGCTGACGACCGGCCTGCAGGCGCTGGCCGGCGCCACGCCCGCGATCGTCGACGTGCGCGGTATGGGCGCGATGGTCGCGATCGAGTTGTGCAAGAACGGCGACTTGAATCAGCCCGACGCGGCCCTCACCAAGCATGTGGTTGCCGAAGCGGCGCGGCGCGGGTTGATCCTGCTGTCGTGCGGCACCTCGGCCAACGTGATCCGCATCCTGGTGCCACTGACCGCTGCCGATGCGCTGCTCGACGAAGGCATGGCGATCCTGGCCGCGAGCCTGGCCTCGTGCACCGCCGCGGCGGACTGACGCGGACCGCGCCATGCCCGAACCCGATCCCGAACCCGATCTCGCCAGCGGCGCAACAGCCGTCACAACGGCCGCGGCAACAGCGGCCAACACCGCTGCCGCGCCCGGCGCCCGCCCGCTCAACGTGCCCAACGGCGCCGAACCGCTGGTGCGCTTCGTCGGCGTGCAGAAAACGTACGACGGTGTGCAGCTCGTCGTGCGCCAGCTCGACCTCGACATCCGCCGCGGCGAGTTCCTGACGCTGCTCGGGCCCTCGGGCTCGGGCAAGACGACGACGCTGATGATGCTGGCCGGCTTCGAGTCGCCGACCGCCGGCGAGGTGCTGCTCAACGGCAAGCCGATCACGCGCACGCCACCGCACAAGCGCGACTTCGGCATGGTGTTCCAGAACTACGCGCTGTTCCCGCACCTCACGGTCGGGCAGAACGTGGCGTACCCGCTAACGGTGCGCAAGGTGAGCAAGGAGCTGCAGGCCACGCGCGTGGCCAAGGCGCTCGAGATGGTGCAGCTGCGCGGGATGACCGAGCGCTACCCGGCGCAGTTGTCGGGCGGCCAGCAGCAGCGCGTCGCGCTCGCCCGCGCACTCGTGTTCGAGCCGCAACTCGTGCTGATGGACGAGCCGCTGGGCGCGCTCGACAAGCAGCTGCGTGAGCACATGCAGATCGAGCTCAAGGAACTGCACCGCCAGCTCGGCGTGACCTTCGTCTACGTCACGCATGACCAGAGCGAGGCGCTGACGATGTCCGACCGCGTCGCGGTGTTCAACGACGGCGCGATACAGCAGATCGACGTCGTCGACCGCATGTACGAGACGCCGGCGAACCGCTTCGTCGCCGGCTTCATCGGCGACAGCACGATGCTGCACGGCACGGTGCGCGCTTCTGGTGAAGAGCGTTGCGGCATCGTGCTGACCGACGGTCGCGTGCTGACCGGCATCAACGTCAACCGCTCGGCCGTGGGCGCGAAAGTGCAGGCCGGCATCCGCCCGGAACGCATCGTGCTGCATTCGCAAGAGAGTGCGCAGGGCCTCGGCGATCGCGGCAACGTGCTGCAGGCGCGCGTGGCCAGCGTGATCTATTTTGGCGACCACCTGCGGCTGCTGTGCAGCGTCGGTGAAGGCCAGAGCGACTCGACCGTGAAGTTGCCGCTTTCGGCGCCCGCCGTGCCGGCGATCGGCGACAGTGTGTGGCTCGAATTTCCGCCCGACCTGACCAGAATCTACGCCTGAGTTTTTGATTTCCCCACCCCTCCACTGGAGCACCTCACACCATGAAGAAGACTCTCTTGACCGCGGCCCTCGTTGCAGTTTCGACCTGCGTTGCGCTGCCCGTGATGGCGCAGCAGATCACCGTCATCAATTTCGGCGGCGCGAACGCGAACGCGCAGAAGAAGGCGTACTACGAGCCCTTCGAGAAGACCGGCATCAAGGTCGTGGCCGTCGAATACAACGGCGAGCAGGCCAAGATCAAGGCCATGGTCGAGACCAAGAAGGTCACCTGGGACGTGGTCGAGGTCGAGTCGCCCGACGTGGCACGCGGCTGCGACGAAGGCCTGTTCGAGAAGCTCGACTACGCGAAGATCGGCGGCAAGGCCGACTTTCTGCCCGCGGCCGTGACCGAGTGCGGCGTCGGCATCTTTGTATGGTCGACCGTGATGGCCTACAACGGCGACAAGCTCAAAGACGGCCCCAAGACCTGGGCCGACTTTTTCGACACCAAGAAGTTCGCCGGCAAGCGCGGCATGCGCAAAGGCGCGCGCTACAACGTCGAATTCGCGCTGATGGCCGACGGCGTCAAGTCGGGCGATGTCTACAAGGTGCTCTCGACTTCGGCCGGCGCCGACCGCGCGTTCAAGAAGCTGACCGAGCTCAAGCCGAGTATCCAGTGGTGGGAGGCCGGCGCGCAGCCGCCGCAGTTCCTCGTCGCCGGTGACGTGACGATGACGACGGTCTACAACGGCCGCATCGACGCCGCTAACCGCGAAGGCAAGAATCTGAAGATCAGCTGGACCGGCGGCATCTACGACCTCGACTACTGGGTCATCCCGAAGGGTTCGCCGAACAAAGATGCGGCGCTGAAGTTCATCGCCTTCGCCAGCACGGCCGACGCGCAGGCCGAGTACGCGAAGAACATCGCCTACGGCCCGACCAACACCAAGGCGCTGGCCAAGCTCGATGCCAAGGTGCTGGGCAACCTGCCGACCTCGCCGGCCAACTCGGGCGACGCACTGCAGTTCGACCTGAAGTTCTGGGCCGATCAAGGCGAGCAGCTGGAGAAGCGCTTCGCGTCCTGGGCAGCCCAGTAATGAATGCAGCCGCAGCAGCGGCAGCCGTCGGCGACCCGCGTGCGCTGCGCCAGTCGCTGGCGCGCACCGAAAAGCAGCGCAAGCTGCGCGCCTTCTCGCTGACGCTGCCGCTGCTGCTGTTCCTGGCGCTGACCTTTCTTGTGCCGATCGCCGTGCTGCTCAAGCGCGCGATCGAGAACCCCGAAGTCGCGAACGCGCTGCCACGCACGGCCGCAGCGTTGCAGGGCTGGAATCGTGAAGGCACGCCGCCCGCCGAGGCTTACGCGTCGTTGACGCGAGACCTCGCCAACCTGCCCGACAGCGCCGATGCCGGCGCGCTCGCCCGGCGCCTGAACAGCGAGATGCCCGGTGCACGCTCGCTGGTGATGTCGACCTACAAGGCGCTGCCGCTGCAGCAGGCCACACCGACGAGTTCGGCCGCCGACGTGAAGACCGCGCTGCTCGCATTCGACGCGCGTTGGGGCGAGCCGGCGTACTGGCAGGCGATCGCGAAGAACGGCTCGCGCTGGACGCCCGACTACCTGCTCACCTCGGTCGATCTGCGGCGCGATGCCAAAGGCGCGATCGAACGCGTCGAGCCCGGGCAGCGCGCATTCGGTCGCATCCTCGTGCGCACGTTCGAGATCAGCCTCGTCGTCACGCTGTGGTGCCTGCTGCTGGCGTACCCGCTCGCGTACTGGCTGACGACGCTGAGCGCGCGCCAGGCCAACGTGCTGATGATTTTGGTGCTGGTGCCGTTCTGGACTTCGATCCTCGTGCGCGTCGCCGCGTGGATCGTGCTGCTGCAGTCCGAGGGCCTCGTGAACCACGCGCTGCAAGACCTGCACGTCATCTCCCAGCCGCTCGCTTTGCTGTTCAACCGCACGGGCGTCGTGATCGCGATGGTGCACATCCTGCTGCCGTTCATGATCCTGCCGCTGTACAGCGTGATGCAGAGCGTGCCGCCCACCTACCTGCGTGCGGCAGTCTCGCTCGGCAGCCCGCCGCTGGCCGCGTTCTTCCGCGTCTACGTGCCGCAGACCTACGCCGGCATCGGCGCCGGCGCGCTGCTGGTGTTCATCCTGAGCATCGGCTACTACGTCACGCCCGCGCTGCTCGGCGGGCCGGACGACCAGATGCTGAGCTACTACATCGCGCAGTACACCAACGTGACCGTGAACTGGGGCATGGCGTGTGCGCTCGGCGCGCTGTTGCTCGCCGCGACGCTGGTGCTCTATGGCATCTATCGTCGCGGTACCAACTCGGAGCTGAGCCTGGGATGACATCGCTGACCAGGTTGCTGCCGACGTTTCCCGCGTATGCCACTTTGCTCGACAAGCTCGGCTGGTACGCGCTGCGTGCCACCTGCATCGGCGTGCTGGGTTTCCTGCTGCTGCCGATTCTGGTGATCATCCCGCTGTCGTTCAGCGACAGCTCGTTCCTCGTCTATCCGATCCCGGCCTGGTCGCTGAAGTGGTATCACAACCTGTTCTCGTCGGCCGAGTGGGCACGTGCCGCGAAGAACAGCTTCATCGTCGCGCCGCTGGCCACGCTGATCGCGACCGTGCTCGGCACGATGGCAGCGGTCGGCCTCGCGCGCACGCAGTTTCGCTTCAAGGGGCTGCTGATGAGCGTATTGATCGCGCCGATGGTCGTGCCGATCGTCGTCGTCGGCGTCGGCACGTATCTCTTCTTCGCGAACATCGGCCTGGGCGACACCTACACCGCGCTGATCCTCGTGCACGCAGCGTTGGGAGCGCCGTTCGTGCTCACCACCGTGCTCGCCACGCTACAAGGTTTTAACCACAACCTGGTGCGCGCCAGCCTCGGCCTGGGCGCGAGCCCGCTCGAAACCTTCTTCCGCGTCACGCTGCCGGTGATCGCGCCGGGTGTGATCTCGGGCGCGCTGTTCGCGTTCGCGACCTCGTTCGACGAGGTGGTCGTCGCGCTGTTCCTCGCCGGCCCGGAGCAGATGACGCTGCCGCGCCAGATGTTCAACGGCATCCGCGAGAACATCTCGCCGACGATCGCCGCGGTCGCGACGCTGCTGATCCTGTTCACGACCAGCCTGCTGCTGGCGCTCGAATGGTTGCGTGGGCGGCGGCGTTGACACTGCAGAAACGAGAAAGAGGCGATGAGTACGAAGAACCAACCCCTGAGCGGCAACGCGATGCCGCGCTTCGCCGGCCCCGGCACGATGATGCGGCTGCCGGCCGCCACGTCACCGGTCGGCCTCGACGCCGCCTTCATCGGCGTGCCGCTCGACATCGGCACTTCCAACCGCGCCGGCGCGCGCTTCGGGCCGCGCCAGATCCGCGCCGAGTCGGCGCTGCTACGGCCCTACAACATGGCGACAGGCGCTGCGCCGTTCGATGCGCTGCAGGTCGCCGACCTGGGCGACGTGCCGGTCAACACCTACTCGATCGCGAAGTCGATGGACACCATCACGGCGTTTTACGACGAGGTACTGGCGGCGAACTGCAAACCGCTCACGATGGGTGGCGACCACACGATCGCGCTGCCGATCCTGCGCTCGCTCTTCAAGCGCCACGGTCCGGTCGCGCTGGTGCATGTCGACGCACACGCCGACGTGAATGACGAGATGTTCGGCGAACCCATCGCGCATGGCACGCCGTTCCGCCGTGCTGTCGAAGAAGGGCTGCTGCAATGCGACAAGGTCTGGCAGATCGGCCTGCGCGGCACCGGCTACGCTGCCGACGACTTCGACTGGCCGCGCCGCCAGGGCTTCACGATCGTGCCCGCACACGAGGTCTGGTACCAGTCGCTGGCGCCCTTGATGGCGCAGGTGCGGGAGCGCATCGGCCCATTGACGCCGGTCTACATCAGCTTCGACATCGACGGGCTCGACCCGTCCTTCGCCGGCGGCACCGGCACGCCGGAGATCGGTGGCCTGAGCGTGCCGCAAGGGCTCGAGGTCATCCGCGGTTGCCGCGGGCTGAACGTGGTCGGCGGCGATCTGGTCGAGGTCGCGCCGCCCTACGATCCGTCGGGCAACACGGCGCTGCTCGGCGCCAACCTGCTGTACGAGATGCTGTGCGTATTGCCGGGTGTGCCGGTGCGTTGACGCGTGATCCAGCAGCCGGCCTAAACGAAGCAAGCCGCGGAATGCGCGAACAGGAAACCGCCATGACAAACATCACCTTCGATGCATTCGAGGCCGAGGCGCTGGCGCAGGGCTTCGACGAAGTCGCATCGCGCCAGTGGGTCGCCGGGCAGGTCGTCGACCAGCACACGCACCCGTTCAGCGTGCGGGCGCTGGTGGTGCACGGCGAGATGTGGCTGACCGTCGGCGACGCAACTCAGCACCTGCGGCCGGGCGACACCTTCGAGCTCGCGCACGCGGAGCCGCACGCCGAACGCTACGGGCCCGAGGGCGCGACGTACTGGGCTGCGCGGCGCCACACCGGCGCGCCGCCCTGATCGCGCTCAGGCGGTCGTGAAGCGGTAGATCCCGTCGGCGTCGAGCCGACGTGTCAGCTTGCCCGCGAGCCACAGCGCGTTCAGGTGCGCGACCGATTCGCCCATCGCGAAGGTCGTCTGGTGCAGGTCGAGCTGGCGGCGAAACAGCACCATCAACAAATCGGCGGCGTGCTGCGGCGCCTCGGCGCAGGCTTTGAGCACATCGGCGAAGCGCTCGTCGTGGTGTGCGACGAGCTGGTCGACGCGTGTGTGCAACCCGCGGAACGGCCGGCCGTGCGAGGGCAGCACCAGCGTGTCTTCGGGCAACGCCTTGGTGCGCACGATCGAGGCGAGGTAGAGCATCAGCGGGTTCGCTTCGGGCTCACCTTCTTGCACGCTGACATTGGTCGAGATGCGCGGCAATACCATGTCGCCGCTGATCAAAACGTCGAGCTGATCACAGTGCAGCGACATGTGCTCCGGCGCATGCCCGTAGCCGACGTGGCAGCGCCAGTCGCGCCCGCCGATCGAGAGCACGTCGCCATCGAGCAGGCGGCGGTACGCCGACGGCAGTTGCGGCACCATGTTCGCGTAGTAGTTCGTGCGCGCTTTGATCTTGGCCTGCGATTCTTCGTCGGTGAGGCCGTGGCTCGCCATGAAAAGCGCGGTCGCCTCGCCGCCGATCGACGCGATGCCGCTGACCGCCATGCGCGCGGTGTTGTAGTCGTTCGCGCTGATCCACAAGCGAACGTCCCACTTCTCGGTAAGCCAATGCGCCAGCCCGATGTGATCGGGGTGCATGTGGGTGACGATCACGCGCAGCACCGGCAGGCCTTGCAGCTCGTTCGCGAAGATCGATTCCCAGGCGGCGCGTGTCGCGTCGTTGGCGATGCCGCAGTCGACGAGGGTCCAGCCGTCCTGCCCTTCAATTCGGTCGCGCAGCAGCCACAAATTGATGTGGTCGAGCTGGAACGGCAGCAGCATGCGCAACCACCGAACGCCCGGTGCGACTTCGATCGTCGTGCCGATCTCGGGCAGCGCTGCGCCGAACGGGTAGGCCAACAGCATTTCTTGCGCGTTCATCGGCTTCATCGGGTTCCCCTATTACACTTTGTTCGCTTTACGCACTTTACGTAAACGTCAATCGAGGCCAGTGTAGGCCGCATCACTCGGCGCCGCTGTAACCCAGATGTCTACCGCCACCGTCAACACCTTCACGATCGGTGAACTCGCCCTCGAGTTCGACCTCACGACCCGCGCGATCCGCTTCTACGAAGACTGCGGGCTGATCGCGCCGCAGCGCACCGGCCGCAACCGCGTCTACACCCAGCGCGACCGCACTCGGCTCAAGCTCACGCTGCGCGGCAAGCGCCTCGGCCTGACGCTGGCCGAGGTCAAGGAGCTGGTCGACATGTACGAGTCGCCGCGCGACACCCAGCCGCAGCTGAAGAAATACTTGGTCGTGCTCGGTGCGCACCGTGCGCAGCTCGAGCAGCAAATGGCCGACCTGCACGCCACGCTCGACGAGGTGCGCGCACATGAAAAGGAAGCGCGGCGGCTACTCGCCCGCGTCGGCACGAAGAAGGCTGCACGCGAGTAAGCTGTTTGCCAGTTACCACCAACGAGGTTCACATGGCCAAGACAAAGACGAAGGCGAAAGCCGATGCGCCGACCGCAAAGACCCGTCGCATGGCGCCACTCAACACGCCGACCGATCTGAGCTCGACCGCGACGATCGAAGTCACCGGCTCGCTCAACGCGCTGCTCGCCGACATCTTCGCGCTCTACCTCAAGACGAAGAACTTCCACTGGCACATGAGCGGCCCGCACTTTCGTGATTACCACCTGATGCTCGACGAGCAGGCCGACCAGATCTATGCCATCAGTGACGACCTGGCCGAGCGCGTGCGCAAGATCGGCGGCACCACGTTGCGCTCGATCGGCCACATCGCCCGGCTCTCACGCGTGCTCGACAACGACGCCGATTTCGTCGAGCCGAAAAGCATGCTGGCCGAGCTGCGCAACGACAACCGCGACCTCGTGGTGCGCATGCGCGAGGCCCACGCACTGACCGACGAGCAGAACGATGTCGTCACCACCAGCCTGCTCGAGAACTGGATCGACGAGGCCGAGCGCCGCGCCTGGTTCCTGTTCGAGGCGACTCGCGACACCGCCTGACGGAGTGCCATCGATGAACAACCTGCCCGGCCTCGATTTTCAGCTCGGCGACGATGTCGACGCGCTGCGCGATGCGGTGCGCGAATTCGCGCAAGCCGAGATCGCGCCGCGTGCTGCCGAGATCGACCGCACAGACCAGTTCCCTATGGACCTGTGGCAGAAGATGGGCGCGATCGGCGTGCTCGGCATCACCGTCAGCGAGGCGTACGGTGGCGCCGACATGGGCTACCTCGCGCACATGATCGCGATGGAAGAAATCAGCCGCGCGAGTGCGTCGGTCGGTCTGAGCTACGGCGCGCACTCGAACCTGTGCGTGAACCAGATCGCGCGCAACGGCAGCCCGGCGCAGCGCGCGAAGTACTTGCCCAAGTTGATCAGCGGCGAGCATGTGGGTGCGCTCGCGATGAGCGAGCCGGGTGCCGGCTCCGATGTCATCAGCATGAAGTTGAAGGCCGAACTGGTAGAGGGAAGGGCGGGCGGCCACTACCTGCTCAACGGCACGAAGATGTGGATCACCAATGGGCCCGATGCCGACACGCTGGTCGTCTACGCCAAGACCGAACCCGAGCTTGGCGCGCGCGGTGTCACCGCGTTCCTGATCGAGAAGGTTATGCCCGGCTTCAGCGTCGCACAAAAGCTCGACAAACTCGGCATGCGCGGCAGCCACACCGGCGAGCTCGTGTTCAGCAACGTCGAGGTGCCGGCCGGGAACGTGCTCGGTGCGTTGAACGGTGGCGCGCGCGTGCTGATGAGCGGGCTCGACTACGAGCGCGCCGTGCTCACCGGCGGGCCGCTCGGCATCATGCAATCGGTGATGGACAACGTGATCCCGTACATCCACGACCGCAAGCAGTTCGGCCAGAGCATCGGCGAGTTCCAGTTGATCCAGGGCAAGGTCGCCGACATGTACACGGTGCTGCAGGCCGGCCGGGCGTTCGCGTACACGGTCGCAAAGAACCTCGACATGCTCGGCGTCGATCACGTCAGACAAGTGCGCAAGGATTGCGCGAGCGTGATCCTGTGGTGCGCCGAGAAAGCGACCTGGATGGCCGGCGAAGGCGTGCAGATTTTCGGCGGCAACGGCTACATCAACGACTACCCGCTGGGGCGCCTGTGGCGTGACGCCAAGCTGTACGAGATCGGCGCGGGTACGAGTGAAATCCGCCGCATGCTGATCGGGCGGGAGCTTTTCTCCGAAACGATGTAGTTTTGTCTTGCGAATGGTTCGTCGCACCGCCCCCGATGCGCTGTTCGATGGTTGACGCCGTGCCGCAGCGTGCCGGCACGCTGCGTACACTCGACGCAACTTCCGCCGATCCACACCATGACCACCCAGCTTCAAGAGCTTCTCGACAGCAACCGCCTCTGGGCCGCGAAGACAGAGCAGCGCAGCCCCGGCTTTTTCACCGGGCTGTTGAAGCAGCAGGCGCCGCAATACCTCTGGATCGGCTGCGCCGATTCGCGGGTGCCGGCGAATGAATTGGTCGACTTGTTGCCGGGCGAGCTGTTCGTGCACCGCAACGTCGCCAACGTGGTGGTGCACTCCGATCTGAACTGCCTGTCGGTGATCCAGTTCGCAACCGATCTGCTAAAGGTCAAGCACATCATCGTGGTCGGTCACTCGCATTGCGGCGGTGTGGTCGCGGCGCTGAACGATGTGCGTGTCGGGCTTGCCGACAACTGGATCCGCCACGTGCGTGATGTGCGCAACCGGCATCAGGAATGGCTGGCCACGTTGCCCGCCGAACAGCAGGTCGACGCGCTCGGTGAGCTCAATGTCATCGAGCAGGCGAAGAACGTCTGCCAGACCACGGTGGTGCAAGACACCTGGGCGCGCGGACAAGCGCTGGTCGTGCACGGCTGGTTCTATGGCTTGAACAACGGCCTGCTGCGCGACCTGAAAATCACCGTGCCGAACGCTGCCGACATGGCGGGCGCTTTCGACGAAGCGATTGCATCGCTGCACGCGCGCCATGCGCTGAAGACCGACTCGGTGAGGGGCTCGCTCAGCGGCCCTGAATTGGCACCCGCGCTCGCACCCGCGTTCGCCCGTGGGGCGCCACGCCAGTCGCGATGAAACCGGTCGCGATGTTCCCGACCGCGCTCAGCGACCCGCGCGCGTTCGACATCGCGCAAGCCATGCTCGACGGCTTCGACCGCCACTACACCTTGTTCCGCCAAGCCAGCGCCGACGCGAAGCAACGTTTCGAAGCAGCCGACTGGCACGGCCAACAGCGCGCGCAGCGCGAGCGCATCGAGTACTACGACTTGCGTGTCGACGAGGCGGCCGAGCGCCTGCAAACGGAGTTCCAGGCGGCCGAGATGCCGAAGGACGTCTGGCAACAAATCAAGCTGCACTACATCGGCCTGCTCACCGGCCACCTGCAGCCCGAACTCGCCGAGACCTTCTTCAATTCGGTGACGACAAAGATCCTGCACCGCAGCTACTTCAACAACGACTTCATCTTCGTGCGGCCTGCGGTGTCGACCGAGTACATCGAGAACGACGAGCCCGCCTCGCTGCCGACCTACCGCGCCTACTACCCGACGCGCGCGACGATGCGCGAGACCTTTTTGCGCATCGTCGACAACTTTCAACTCGCGCGGCCGTTCGAAGATTTGACGCGCGACATCGACGACGTGCTGGCCGCGGTGAACGCGCGCCTCGGTGACTACCGGATGCGCGCGAACTTTCAGATCCAGGTGCTGAGCTCGCTGTTCTACAGAAACAAGGGCGCGTATCTGGTCGGCAAGATCATCAACGGATTCAACGAGACGCCTTTTGCGCTGCCGATCCTGCACCACGAGGAAAACGATGGTTTGTTGATCATCGACACGGTGCTGTTCGGCGAAGACGATCTGCTCCTGCTGTTCAGCTTTGCGCGCGCCTACTTCATGGTGACGATGGAAGTGCCGTCGGCCTACGTGCAATTTTTGCGCTCGATGATGCCGCGCAAGCCGCGCTCGGAAATCTACAACGCGCTCGGCCTCGCGAAGCAGGGCAAGAACGCGTTCTACCGCGACTTTCTGTACCACCTGAAGCATTCGAGCGACCGCTTTCGCATCGCACCCGGCATCAAGGGCATGGTGATGCTGGTGTTCGACCTGCCGAGCTTTCCGTATGTGTTCAAGCTCATCAAGGACTTCTACCCCGAGCAGAAAGAAACCACGCGCGAGCTGATCAAGTCGAAGTACCTGATCGTCAAGCAGCACGACCGGCGCGCACCAGGTCTTTGATT